>JAABUR0100000029.1_pt1 | contig 285889 bp, 252 predicted proteins | sample 5560091 | NCBI WGS metagenome assembly JAABUR01 (sample SAMN10711879, study PRJNA513375) | rock metagenome | isolation source: Antarctica rocks | place: Antarctica: Victoria Land, University Valley sud | reverse complement strand
AGTAATAGTAATAGTAATAGTAATAGTAATAGTAATAGTAATAGTAATAGTAATAGTAATAGTAATAGTAATAGTAATAGTAATAGTAATAGTAATAGTAATAGTAATAGTAATAGTAATAGTAATAGTAATAAGTAATAATAAGATATCTAGTAATTTTATAGGTAAGTACTAATCCTTAGCTTAATATACTAAGTACCTCCTTATTAATATTATCTTATTAGGGGGGTTTAGCCTTTTTTATAATAGGGAAAAGAATAAGGGGGAGGGATAATAAAAAATAGGAAGATAAGAAAGGGATAGAATAAGTAGGAGGTATAGAAGAATTAGGAGAAATAGAAGTAATAAAAGGGATAGAAGGAATAGAAGGAATAGAAGATATTAATAAATAAGGGTTTATATAATAAAATAATAGGATTATATTATTATAAAGTATATTATTATAAAGTATATATACTAATTTTAACTCTAGTTAAATAGAAAGTAGCTTTATAAGAGAAGATAGCTAGGATTATACTATTAAATCCTATACCCTAGGCTCAAAATAATAGTAATACTATTATAAATACCTAATCTTTATAACTATTAGGTAGAATAAATTATAGTATTATATAAAATATAAAATATATTTATAAATATTCTCTAGTTCTCTATTTATATACTTATAAAATAGGATTTAAGCGATTAATAATAGTAATATAAATATCTACTACTATCTAATATAAATATCTAGGACGTAGTATAGGCTTAGATATATAATTAATATATTAATAATATATATAAATATTATAAGATAATAATTAAATTATAATAACTATTATACTAATATAATTAATAGTATTTATCCCTATATCTTATATACCTCTATCTCTAAGTTTTATAAAATAATATTATAATAAGAGGAAATTATCTTCCTAATAGTAATATAATATATATAAAAGGATAGTACTTTAAATTATATAAAAGGAATACTAGCTCTACTATTAAGTACTTATCCTATTATAATTAATCTAGGTATATAAGTTTAATTCCTATTTAGGTCTTAATTTTACTATATAAGATAATAATATTATATAATATACTTAGCTCTAGAGTAGTATATATATATCTTATATATATACTTATATTAATAATAACTATATTCCTTAATAAGAAAAAGTCTAATTTATATATAAATATATTAAATTAAATATATATAATATAAAGGCTTAGTTATCTATTAATATAATACTAAGATAGGAGTTTCTCTTACTTATTTTTAATATTTTAAAGTCTTAATATCTACTTATATAAGTAATTAAAAGTTTAAGAGCGAAAAGTTTAAAGCGGATATTAAATAATAGATATTAATAGTAACCTATTATAAGAGTAATATTTAATTAATTTAAAAATTAAACCCCCTTATTATTATAAGAATACTATTATATTCTCCTTATAAAATCTTAAAAGTATAGATATTATAATTAATAGGTATTAAGGTTAATCCTTTTAAAGAAGTTTAGTATTTCTTTTTAAGAATAGAATAGTCTAAACTCTCTACTACTTAATAATATTAAATATTCCTCGCTTATAAATATAGATATAGGTATAATACTATATAAATATTATAATAAATTTAAGAGGAGAGGGAGAGAAGATATTATATAGTATTATATTAAGTCTCTACTTATAATTTATTAATATATTCTATATTATTACTACCTTATAATAGCGTTATAAATAGAGGTAATATTAATACTTTTATTAAGTAATTTTTCTTTCCTACTAGGTATTTTATAGGCTTTAACCTTATTATCTTCTTAAATTAATAGGTAGTTATAAAGGCGTAGCTATACCTACCTTTATAACTTAATTTAATAAAGTAATATCTTTACTATTTAGCTTATAATAGTAACTATAAATTATAAGATACTAGCTAGTAGGATTACGGGCCGGAAAGATATAGGATATCCCACGGGATATCCCACGTGGAATGGTATGGGACCGTGGGATGGGATGGGTAAATCAGGTCTTGATACCATATCTTTATAATGGTATGGGATTTTTTAGTGGGATGGGATTTTCGTGGGACTACTTTATAGGATGGGATATTTATAGGATATCCCATGATTAGTAAGCATATGACGTAGTATTTTCTAATTTTTTTTTTAAAAATCTTCTCTATCTAGAAAGTTATAACTAGAAAGATAACTAGAAAGCTAATATTTACCTTTCTAGTCAGCTTTCTAGTTATAGCATTCTATATAGTAAAGATTTCTAGATATTTTTAAGATATCCTACTATAAGTAAGTATATAATATAATGTTTTTTAAAAATATTCTAGAATTATTACTATATAGAATGCTATAACTAGAAAGCTGACTAGAAAGGTAAATATTAGCTTTCTAGTTATCTTTCTAGTTATAACTTTCTAGATAGAGAAGATTTTTTTTTTTAAAAAAAAAATGCTACGTTATATGCTTACTAATAATAGGATATCCTAAAAATATCCTATCTCAGAAACTGGTCCCACGAATAACCCATCCCGTGGGATTATCCCACGAAAACCTATACCATCCTAGAACGGAATGGGACTAAAATCGCTAATCCCATACCATAGTACGGTATAGCAGGCGAGACCAATATCCCATACCATCTCATATCTTTCCAGCCAGTAAGTAGGATTTAAATAGTAAGGTTATAAGTATTTCTAAGCCTTAATAAGTAGTAGCTCTTCTTATTCCTTTATATTAATAATTAGTATACCCTTAGAGAAAGTCTCCCTTATATTAATAATAGGTATTTTACCCTTAAAAGAAGCTTACTTAATAATTTTATTAGGGGCTATTACCTTTAAGGCTACATTCCTAGTAAGATTTTTATAATAGGTAGGCCTCTTTCTACCTATCTTTAAAGTAGACTTTAGGGTAGGCCCTAGGGGGGGTAAGAGGTTCTTTTATATTAGTAGGGTATTATTAGGGAGGGAATTTAATATTTAAATATTAACTTTATATATATATACTTCTAAGTTAGCTCTAGGCGTATTAATTTATAACCTTATAATTACCTATTTAAATTAGGTATAAGATAGGAATATAGTCTCTTAAAGTAATTTAAGTTTTATATCTACTTAAGGTAGTTTTTTACTAGGGGAGTAGGTAACTTTTATATAAGTAGTTTTAATCTTATATAAAAACTAACTTATTAAGGCTTAATACTTAGATTATCCTATTTTATAAAGGCTAGTATATCTAATTAAATTAAATATACCTAATATAATTTATAATCTAATTATATACTAATATTTATTAAACCCTATTATACTTAACTTTTATCCCCTAAGTAGATAGTTATAAATAGTAAGCTTAAAATAGGATATCTATCTAGATCTCCCTATTAATATAATATATATTAGAGTTAAATTATAATAAGTTTACTTAATAAATAGGTAAAATAGGACTATATATATATAATTATTATAAAGAAGGATTTAAGAATAGTAGTAGATTTAATAGATATATCCCGTATTATAAGGTTTTAATTTATAATTACTTATAAAAAATTCTATAATACTTACCTTTACCCCCTCCCTCCTCCTAATAATAATAACTATTATAACTAGTTATAAAGAGTTAAGAGGATATTAAGGATATAGATATTAATATTATAATAAAAATGTAAGGACTAGTTAGGAATATAGTACTACTATTAACGTGGCGTCTATAGTACGTAGTAGTACTACGCTACCCCTTTACCTGTAGTATATAAAGGAGGGAATTCCCCCTAAAGGGAAGGGTAGCGATTAGTCTTACTATTAATAAGAATAGAGAGTTCTATATATATATATACACGTACTATTTATAGCACTTAATAGCTACGTTATTACGTAATACCCTTATATTCTAATTACTCTACCCTATTTAGGGGTAGTAGCCCGACTATTAGTAAGATAAGTAGAGAAGGGTTATTACGGGCGTAAGGTAAAAAGGTTAGTTAACTAGTATAGATAACCCGCCTAAATATAAGGGATTAAGCTTATAGAGAAAGTAAGTCTTAAGAATTAATTAATAGATTAATAATAGATATATTATAATTATAATTAACTATCTAGGGGCGGGTACTAGGCGTATAAACCTAGTCCGTACTACTTAAAACCTAAGAAGTACTATTATAAAGGATATAAGAACTTAAAGAAGAAGTCTCTAAGAGGTAATAAATATAATATTTATAATAATATTTATAAGAGTTAAAGTAGGAAATATATATTAATAATACTACTCAAGTAGGTTATTACTATTACCTATTATTAGTAGAAGAATTAGAACTAAAGCGTCCTTAATATAAAACCTATATTCTTAGGCTATAAGACCTATATATATATAATAGGAAGTTAATATAAGAGTATTAAGAATAGTTTAATAATATAATTAATATAATTAATATAAGTATAACTTATTTTCCTAATAACTCTATAAAAATCTAATACGCGTTATAGTATATAGCCCTAGACCCTAAGGCTACGTAGTATAAGTATATAAAGGATATATTAAAGGATAAATAGTCCTAGGAATACTTTAATAATTTCTTAATAGATTAAATAGAAGATCCTTAAAATTAATATCTAATAACTAGTAAGCGCTACTTAGAAGCTAAGTAAAAGGAATATTAAAAAATTATAGACTTTATAAATTACTTTATTAAGTTAGAAAGATAACTTAAGCTATTAATAGAGTATATACTTTATAATAACCTTCTAAATAAGTTATATAAAGATCTCTATAATTAACTTATAATATAATTTAATATCCTAGAGATAAAGGATACTTTTATTATATTAGCGACCTAACTAGAGCCTTATATAATACTACTTATATATAAAGACTAAAGGGATAATACTCCTACTAGGGGTTAATATCCTTAAAGAGGAAGAGGAAATTTCTAGGGGCGAAGAGATATAGCCTATATATAAAGTAAGAAGGGTAGGGTAGTATTAGGGTATTACTATACCTTCCTTAAAGGCCTAAGCCTAACCTCTCTATTATTAAGTATTATAATTATTAAAAGAAGGGGTATATAGTTAAGGATTACTAGAGTATAAAATTAATAGTTATAAGTATTATAACTAATAAGCTTATAGCTAATAAGATATCTAGTAATAAGCCGGCTAAGAGAGGCTTAAATTTAAAAAACCCTTAAGTACTATAATTACGTCTACTACTGTAATATAAAGGAAGAAGTAGATATAATAACTTATTATTATAATGTAAATAGAGCTTAAGAGCTTATAAAGAGAATTTATTATATTAATTAACTTTAGAGTAGATATTAATTATATTAATATATACTTAGTAAAGGAGTAGGATTAAGAAATAGACCTAAGCTTTAGTAATACCTTATATAATAGAGTTAGGAACCTAATATTATTATTAGGTTCTTATATAAGAGAAATTAAACTTATTAATTTTAATAGTATTATATAATATTATAAGGGCGCCTTTTATATAATAGTAAACCTTAATTATAACTTCTACCTTAGGTATTTATAATTAAAAGAATAAAATCCCTAAGTAGATTAGCCTACGTAGAACTAGTAATTCCCTATTAAGAAAAGTAATATTAAGGAGTACTTTAGTACTACTAAAGCCTTAAACGAGTAGCTTAATAGTATTATATTTATTATAATATACTTAAGAGTAGGTAATAAAAGCCTACTACTTAAAGTTAAGCTCCCTCTAAAATTTTAGGAATTCTAAGATATCTTTTTAATTAAGAATACTAGGGCGCTATTAGATTATATATATTATAATTACGCGATTAATATAAAGGAGAATAAGGAACCTCCCTTTAACCTACTTTATAACCTATTAGAGAAAGAGTTACGCGTACTAAGGGAGTACTTTAAGTAGGCTTTGAAAAAGGGATAGATTTATTATTTTATAAGTTTAGTAAGTATACTAATTCTTTTTATACTAAAAAAGGATAGAATATTATACTTATATATTAATTATAAGGCGCTTAATAAGATTAAAATTAAGAACTACTATCTACTTTTATTAATTAATAAAATATTAATAAGATTAATTAGTATTAAATACTTAACTAAGTTAGATCTTAAGGATATATATTATTACCTATAAATAAGAAAGGGTAATAAATAGAAGACTATATTTTATATAAGGTATAGCTATTTTAAATATATAGTTATATCTTTTAAACTTACTAATATACCTACCTTATTCTAAGTATATATTAATAAAGCCTTAGTAGGACTACTTAATATTATATATATTATTTATCTAGATAATATTCTTATCTACTTCTAGGATAAAAAGTCCTATATTAGAGTTATAAAGGTAGTACTATAATATCTTTATAAATTTAAAGTTTATATTAGCTTAAAGAAATATAAATTTATAGTAGTAGAAGTAGAATTCCTTAGCTTTATTATTAGCTGTAACGGCGTATATATAAATTTATATAGAGTAGATATTATAATAAAATAGCTAGAACCTAGGAGTATTAAGGATGTTTAGATCTTTTTAGGGTTTACTAATTTCTACTATTATTTTATTAAGTACTATTCCTTTATAACCGCGGCGTTAATAGACTATCTAAAAAATAATTATCTATAAATTAAAAATAGAAAGTTAATGTTAAGTAATATTATAAGAGTAGTATTTAAGTAGTTAAAGTAACTCTTTTAAGAGGTACTATTACTTATATATTTTAACTTTATAAGAGAAATCTAACTAGAGACTAATACTTTAATTCTAGCTATTATAGCTATTTTATTATAAAAGTTCCTAATTAGCGCTAAAGGGGTAGAAGTAGAATAGTATCCTATTACCTTCTACTCTTATAAGTTATATTTAGTAGAAACTAGATATAAGACCTATATAAACTAACCGTCAAGTCGGGATTTAGTACTAAGATTTAGTACCGACTAAATACTCGGGTTAGGGTCTTAGTACTAACTGAAATACTTAGTACTAGCTATTAGTACCGACTCGCCAAGGCCTCGATACCTTAGTAAGTTAGGTTAACCCGACTTAAATCGCCAAGGTATTACCAAGACGCTAAGCCCCTAATAAAATAGTAAGGAGTCCTAAAAAATTTCTAGAATTACCCCTATATTAAAAATAGATTTTTTTTTAATTAGAAATTTAATACCCCCGTTAGTTCCCTAGGGATATGCATTACCTTTTTATATTACCTTAAAAGAATCCTAGGTTAGGCTAGGTAATAATAATAATAATGCTTAGTAATATAGTAGTGAATTATAGATATAATAGTAAATACTACTATAAATAGAAAATATTATTAATATTATAGTTATTATTTTTATAAGAATAGCTATTATCTTTCTTATTATCTTATTTACTATTAAGAATTCCCTAGGTAATAATAATAATAATAATTAGAAAAATAATAGAAAATATAGTAAGAAATACTACTAAAAATAGAAAATATTACTAGAGAAAAAAGTCTTAGTAATTTAAGTTAATACTTTAGTACTAATACTTAGTACCTACCTTAGTACTAACTCGAGGTACTTATTACTAGATTTTAGTATCGAATCGCCAAGACTCGAGTCGGGTACCCGACTCGAGTTCGAAGTACTAACTCGACGCGGTTAGTCTAGACCTATAACTAAGAACTACTTATAATAGTTAAGGCGTTCTAGATATAAAGGTACTTCTTAGAAGGTAGCTTATACCTAATTATAGTAATTATTAATTATAATAACTTAAGGTATTTCTAGATAATAATATTATTAATAAGGATATTAGTAAACTAGAAAACCTATAAAATGTAAAAATATACGTATTATATATATATAACTAATACGCTTATATATTAGCCCTAGAGCTTATTATAATACCTCTAATTACTATAAGCTACTATTTATACCTCTATAATACTAAAAGCGCGCTTAGTTTTCTAATTATTTATTAGGGCGTATAAACTAGATATTATAATTTAGATAATATTTATAAAAAAGGTTTATTAAATATTATAATTAATATTTATACTACCTACTTAGTATTTAATAAATATACCTTTCTTAGAATTAGCGCCGTTATTATTATAATTATATTAGGCGGTATTATTACTATATCTACCTATCTTATATACTCCTTTAATAGCGCCGTTTATACTATTATTATAAGTAGTATTATTATTAGGAATTACTATTTATCTACTTATTCTAATTATAATAGTCTATCCGCGCTACCTTAATTTATCGCCTATATTAATATTAGTACTATTATTAATAATATATAAAATTATACTTATAATACTTAATATATATTTATTATACTATTTACTTAGTATTTATAAACTACCTTCTAATATACCTATTCCTACCTACTTAACCTCCTTATATTATAAATTCTCTTTTTAGAACTTACTACTTTCTAGTTAAATTTCTACGCGTAACTTTCTTTTAACCTACTTCTTAAACCCTATATATTTACCTTTATTACTATTTATAATAAATATATTATTACCCCTTACTATCTTATATTATATCTAATCTAGTTATATTAACTTAAATGTACCCTAGAAATCCTTTATTAACTAGGACTTATAAGCGCCTTAGTTTATAAGTAGATCTTCTCCTTTTATTATATATAATATATAGCGTCTTATAAGTTACTACCTACTATCTATCTTTAGTTTACTTAGTAATATATATCCGCGTTCTAAGGTAGAGTAAAGGAGAGGAGGGAGGTTATTATCCTATCTAATTTAAGAGGTTAGCTATATATAAATAGATAAAGTAAGTAGAATTATATTATTAGCTATTTCCTCTTAAGCCTTACTAATATATAAGGATAGTAGTATTAAGGTTTAATACTTATACTCTAAAGAGCTATTTAGTAATATTTAATTAATATTAAGATTATTACCTTATATAGTTTTAAGTTAGCTATTATATCCCTCTTTATATTAATTAGTTAGAAATACTTATCTTAAATACTTAAAGGACTATTATATTTATTATTATCTAAATTATTTAAGGGTAGTAGGTTATCTAGTTAACTACTATTAATATCCCTCCTATTTACCTTATTATTATTTCTATTTATAACCCTAATATTATAAAGTATATCCCCTACCCCTTTTAAGTAAAGCTTATAAATATAACTCTTATAAAGGTTATTATCTAGGTTATCTTATATATACTATATTATTTACTAGTACCTTATAATAGTATATAATTAACTCTCTATTATATATTTATATATAATAGTAAGATAGCTAGCTATATACCCTAGGCCCTTTTACCCTTAAATTTCTTAATATAGTAATTACTACGCGCGTATTTAGATATATAATATCCTACTATTATTATAATAAAAATTAATAGGATATTAAATAAGGGGTTAAAAAACTTCTTTATACTTTCCTTATTAGTAAAACTAGTCTTTATTAGTTTATATACTATATTTATAAGTACTTTTATTAGGATAGGATTTACTTATTTACCCTTTTTATTATAAACTTAATATATAATTAAAACTAATATTAGATAGAGGGGTAACTTATATTATAATATATAAAAGTTAGGAGGTTTAATAATACCTTAACTTACGCGGTTACCTCCTCTTATAAGCTATCCTATTTATATACTAATATTACTATAACTTATATAAGGTTTAAAGAGTATAAATACTATTCTCTAAATAAGTTAATAAACTAGTACTTAGTTTAATTAGGATAGGAGGTAATTATAAACATTATACTAACCTTTTAAGCTTTAACTTTAATAGGTATACTATCTACCCTATTTAACTTACTTCTAATCTTAAGCTTTAACCTTTTAATTACTTTATCCTACGCGACTTTTATTTAACTACTTAGTTATATAAGATTATCTTCTAGTTATATCTCTCTTCCCTTCCCTAGGCTCTTAGTTATATTAAAAAGAATTGATTAATTAATTAATTAATTAATTATACTCCTATACTAGCTAAAGCTAATAAGGGTAGACTTTTCAGGGGGTACGCCTAGCGTACCTGTCGTTCGGGGAGAAACCTAGCTAGGGGATAAAAACTCTACCTACCATCCGCAGGCTATACTATTATTCGGCTCCTTCCCTCCCCCCCCTAATAGGCCTGCCATCGGGGCGGTATATCGAGGGGTTAGGTCTACCGTCTATAATACCAAGGTTTCGTTAACTATATTCTCTTCTCTTTAGTTAGAGCGGAGCCCTTCCTCTCTATTAGTTCTCGCTAATATCTCTTTTACTAGTATAAACTAGTAGAGGGCGCCTGACCTAGTTAACTACCTCGCCGCCGCCCTTATCCCTATCGGTAATAAGAGAATAGTACTATAATCTTCCGACCTAGCCTCTAGTAATATCTAACTCCTACTAGTATAATAGTCGGGATAGAATAGTAGGACGTGTTTACCGGTCTACCTCGCCGCCCCGTACGGGTAGCTAGGACTTAGGATCCCAGGTACCTTCCTAATAAATAAGAAGTAGTTAAACCTAATCTTATCCGTGCGTAACTAGACCGTTACAGAGCTCTCCGGCTTCTTTAGGCCCTTATAGAGGTCCTATCTCCCCCCTACTAGGTTACCCTTCTATGCTAGGCTCGTGTTTCGGCCCTCTAATCCCCGCTGGTAGTGGCGCCACCGGCCCTACTACCGGCCTTCCTACTAGGTTAGTATCCTTTTCTATAGCGTTAGGCTATCGAGTACCCCGTTTAGCGACCGCTTCGCCTAAGACTCCTTCTTAGCTGACGGGGGTAGCGGGGGGCGTAGCCTCCTACCCCTTCTTAGTTATAACCGAGACTTAATCTTCGCGTTCCCTTTCAAGACCGTCTTATATATCCCTTAAAGGATCTTACTCCGTAGTAGGGCCTTATCAAGGAAGTCTCTTACCGACGGGATTCCTGCCTCTACCTTAAGGACCGGAATTAGGGTGGCCTTATACGCCCCTAGCACTTTACGCAGTCCTTTATTCTAGATCGTCGTCAGGGTCTTTACGTGCTTCCCTACTACCCCGGGGGTATTCTTTAAGCTATATTATATTAGCGCCGCGAATATCATCGTAGGCCTTACTACTACCGCGTATATAAGCCTACTAACCGGTAGAATCGCGCCTTATATAGAGCCGGCGACGTAGTAGAGCGCCTGAATCTAGTTATCTATCTTAGCTTATACCTTCCTTAGGTGTACGTTCTAATTTAGCTTACTATTAAGTATAAGTCTTAGGACCCTAATCGATATCTTTAGTTTAACTTTGATTCCCTTAAGCTTAATTATTACGTCTATCTTTATACCCTTTATTCTACGGGTTATATAAACGAGCTCGTACTTCTTCGGTATAAACGAGGCTTTATAAGTCTTCGCCTACCGCAGGCATACCTTATAAGCTTTTTCTAGAACCTTGTAGTTCCGTTTAGTACTCCTGTTATAAGCTAGTAGATAGATATTATCTATAAATCCGCCGACTTAAATTAGTAGCTTTAGCTTTTTATACTCCTCGATTAGGGGAGTATTAAAAAACAGGAATAATATCGGAGAGATAGGTGAACCCTAGGGGATCCCTGTCTCTACTAACTCCATCTAACTCGTCCTCCTACCGAGGGTAATCGAAGTCGCCCTCTCCGTAAGGAAGCTTGCCGTCTAGCGTACTATCCTCTCTAAGACCCTCTTTATCTTTATTATATAGAGTAGCCTGGAGTAGGAGACGTGATCGAAGGCTCTGGCGATATCTAGGGAGAGGAGGCTCGCTACGTTCCTCTTCCCTATTCCTTATACCGTATAGACTGCGTTAGTAATCGTCTCTAGCGCGGTTTCTACTAATCTCCCTTACCTTACTCCTATCTATTCCTCCGGAAGGAGGTTATTAGCTTCCGCGTAATCTCTAAGCCTAGCCGCTATTACCGTCTTAAATATCTTTCCTAAGGTATCTAAGAGGGCGATCGGCTTATAAGACTTAGGGTCAGCGTAGTTCTCCTTCTACGGTTTCTTTAAGATTACTATATTAGCCTCCTTAAATTTCCGGGGGTAGTATCTAATCTCGAAGCACCCCTAGAAGAGATAGCGGATCTCCTGCTCTAGTTTACTATATACGGCCCGTAGGAACCTATTTAGAATCCTATTTATCCCAGGAGCCTTATCCTGCGACGGTCTCTTTATAGAGCTATAGACTTCCGCCTCCATTAGATCCCCTTCCCCTAGTATCGGGCTTAGGTATTCTACCTCGGTAATATCTTCTAAATCTGCCCCTAAAGGGGCTGGGAAATAGGTTTCCTGAAGGCGCTCTACCTTCTCCTCGAAGGTAGCCGCCAGCGTCCCGTCTTGTCTACTTAAGGAGGGGAACTTAGGTAGGGCTCTTGGCGACATACTCTTGGTCTTCCCCCACCGGGCTAGTACCTATACCCCCCGAGGGTCTTCTGAGGCCTGGTGTATAACCCCCCGGAAGTAGAGGGTTTTCTCTCTTTAGATCGTGGCTACCTTCGCCCTTTCCGCTTCTCTTAGAGTCTCCCTCGTCTTAGTATTACGGTACTAGTAGTAGGCCTTTAGTTCCCGTTTAGCCCTTTACGTTATATCCTTATAAGCTAAGTTCTAAAAGGACCTTACCTTACTAGACGGCTTCGCCTACGGAATATATTCCTATATAATAGCCTGGAACCTATCTAGTATCTACCTCAGGTACTCGTCCGCCTCGCCGGCGGATCTAATCTAGGGGAGCCCTAGAGAAAGTCTAAGCTACTGGGCCCTATTACTTACGTTCGTAGCGACCCCCTTATTTTTAAGTATCTTCCACGCCCTCCTCTAGACTAGGGTTTAGCTCTCCTAGCTCCATTTAAATTCCGTGTATACCGGGAGGTAGTCAGATCTATACTAGAGGTCTGCCCTCAGGCCGTAGTTTCGGAGTACGTTAGTAGCACCCTCGGTAGTAAAGACTAGGTCGATTACTAACTTCAGACCTCTCCCCCGCTATATTACCGTATCCTCTAGTAGGGCGACTTCTATGCTATATTTACTTATTTCGCCTAGTAATATATCTGTTATAACGTGGTATATACTTCTCCCTTTATTATTCCACCGGGGATAGTGGAGATTAAAGTCCCTGAGGAGAATATATTCCCCTAGCCTCTTTAGGGCCTCCGCTATTAGAGGGATTATTATTAGGCCGTCCTTTAACTTATACGTCGTTAGAGAGGGGCTATAGATATTATATATCCAGATATTATCCGCTTAGATTCCTTATTACCCTCCCCTAAGGCTGACTTTTAGCGAGTAGTAGTCGCCGCTCGAGAAGTCCGCCTCCTAGCTCTCTATATCAACCCTTTTATTAATATAAAAGTATACCTAAGTATCTTCCTTAGCTTTATAAACTAGATAGAACCTATTATAAGATAGGTCGTACGTCGACTTAGTCCTCGGGTTGATCCATAGCTCCTATATTACTAAGACATCCATTTACTAGACTTCAGCATCTTCTAGGAGTAGCGTTTACACGCCGTCCTTTTCTTTTCATACGTTATACTACAGGATCTTAAGCGGTTATCCTACTATATAGTCGGTATAAGGCTAGAGTCCACTGCCATTTAGTCGTCTGTAGCCTAAGCGCCCCCAAGAGTAACCTCGACCCCAGGTACCCCCTAGGGTAGCGGGAGGACCTGTTATCCTACCTCCTTACGGGCTATTTAGACTATCGTAGTTAGCCGCCCTCTTTATCGGGGAGGGGCTAGGTCTAGTAGTTCCCTTTCCGCCTATACCGGTGACTTCCTCTTCCTTGATATACCCTAGACTACCCTGAAACTATCTGCGTCTATCTCCTCTTCGCTGCGGGTATTAGTTCCCCGTAAGCCCTACGTGTTATAGAACGCCGGCCTAGTCCGGCGTCTTTATACCACTCTCTAGTACTCCCTTTACCTGACCGGGCAGTCCTTACTCCAGGCCTTATAGCCTCCTCTATAAGCAGCGTATATCGTTACTCCTTCGCCCGTAACATGGTCCGCTAAGCTATAGCTGCCTGTATAGTAGCCATACCTCTTCTCCCTTTAATACTCTCGCGTAAAGTATCCGTATCTATAGTAGTTAAAGTATTATCTTATCTCTACTCCTTACTCCTATCTCTTATAAACTAAGAGACTACTACTAAGAGCTATCCCTCCTCGAACCAGGCGGTTTACCGCCTCCGGTGTCGCTACCCCGATAATTAGGGTTAAGTAGGTCTTCTTACTCCTATCCTACCTTAGTCTCGCCGTATATTTTACCTACCTAAAACTAGTAAAGTTAGTATTTAAGTAGGTAATAATATTATCCTCCCTAATTCTCGCTAGCCCCTTCTCCTTTTCCTTTTTATTAAGGAGGTTTATACACGCCCCTTTAGCCGCCACGTAGAAGGTCTTCCTTACTACCTTTATTAAGGGGTAGGCTACGCTCGCCTACTCCTATATTCTCTTAAGGGCCTTACGCCCTTTAACCGTCGCCGTCTATAGTACTACGTCTGTTATACCCCTAGTATAGGCACCGATAATATTCTTTATAGCTGTATTTACCGGGTTAATAAAGCTTTTAATAAGCTCCTCCTTTTCTATCTAACTCGCTTTCTTATAGCCTTCTTTATCTCTAAATCGTACTACTACTTCCCTTATCCTCTGAACGTCTAATTACTTAAGTAGCTAGCTACCTCGCGTCCCCCCTAGGCCTAGTCCTATCCTCGGGCCCGGGTTTTACTAGGACCTAGTCCCTATACTAGCCCCAGCTACCTGGGCTTATAACCCCCTACTACACCCTACTAACGCGTTTCTATCCCTCCCCGTTCTTTCTAGACGCGTTTCTAGCTTAGTAATACGTACCTCCGCAGCCTTAAAGCCTCCTATTATAATATAAAGGGCGACCTAGGTAACGCCTTATATCGCCTCTATTATCTCCCTAAACCGGAGACTCTAGATCGCCTGGATTATATCCCTTGCTTTTATAATAGACTCTATAATATCTTAACCTTCCTAGCCTTATCTCCCTTACTCTTTCTCCCTAATTTCCGGGGACTTTAGTAGTGTTAGGGGTCCTGTTATCGCGACCTTAAGAGCCTCCCCTCTTACTTCCCTCCTACTACCACTTCTACCACCTCCTCCGTCCCCTTCCCCCCTCTCGTCTCCTTCCCGTAAGTTCGCATGTAACGCCTAGTACGTTACCTGTAGTCTTTGCGCGTACGCTTGTTCGCCCGTTATTACCGCCATTCGTTCCTATATATTATAAGAAGTGGCCTAGGGTATATTAAAAAGAATTATTACCTTTAAATACTTTATATAATTAGGGATAATAGTAGTATATATCTTATAAGAGACTACCTTACTATAATATTTCTTATCTTATTAGAGATATAGTCCCGTTCTATTACTATTATAATAATACTTATTAGTATTAGGGTTTAATAAGATATTAGGAATTATACTACTTACTCCCCCTACTAGACTTCTTATAATAGGACTTATTAATAGTTAATTTCTCCTTAGATTATATTAATAGATAATTATAATATAATATAAGATAGGTACCCCTATTTATATATATTTATTATTAATAGAGGACGTAGTATATTTTTACTTCTCTTTAACTTAAAGTTACTTATTCTCCTTATTACTTAATTACTTATAATAATTATTATTATTAGAAACTAATAACTTAGTAGATTACTTATTATTCTACTTATTATAATTACGTCCTTTATCTATCTTATAATTTTAGAGTTAGGTTATATTAATAACTAAGTACTACGCGTCTTAAGATAGTAGTCTTACCCTCTTATATACTATATTAGTATTATATAAAGAATAGGTATTATACTCTTATAAGTAGATAGAAGGAAGAAGTAGTAGATTATATTATTAATAAATTTAAAAATACTATAATTAAGGGAAGGGGAAAACCCCTAAATTATTAGGAAATTAACCTATTTAGCGTAGTATTAGGGGGCTAAGCTAAGTTAATTAAACTAGATAGGGTTTAATAAACTAACTAATATTACTTTAATCTATATTAAGTATATTAGTACTAGTAACCTATACTACTTATTTATAAGGAATACTATTACTAGTAATACCTATTATTACTCTTAAATATAATATCTTTATTATATTTAGACGTAGGGCGCCTTGTTATAAATACTATCTAGACTCTAGTTAAGTAAAACCGCTTATTAATACTATATATAAGACTTATTCTAATATATACTATATATTATCTAATAGCTATTAAACCTTATATATTAAAAGTAAAGCGCTTAATACCTTAAGTATATATTTCTATTAGCGCTACCCTCTATTCCTATTTATTAGTAATAGTAATACTTAATAACCTAGAATAAGTATAAATAATAGTATCCTTTATCTTATTATAACCTAGGTTAGACCTAATTAAGGCCTTAAATTTTCTAAAGTTAAGGTTATTTATATCTAGTAGTTTTATATATATATTACTCTTCTAAATATCCTAAGTTATATATATTATACTTTTATCTATATTATTATTAATATATAATATAATATAATAAATAGAACCCGTATATTAATTAAGTTCCCTAACTAAGTATATAGATTATAGTCTCTTATCTAAATCCTTAGATAATTTAGTACTTAATATTTTATAATATTCTCTATTATCTTTATAATATTATTTAGCCCTTATCTATCTCCTCTAATTATAATTATTTTATTAGGTAAGGAAGAGGAGGTATTAATCCTTCTACTATTTAGGGATATTATTAAATATATAAGTAAACTCTTTATAAATATTAATAAACCTAAATTATAAAGTAGTCTCTTACCTTCTTTATATTTAATCTTTAACCTAGTAATCTTATAGATTCTAATTACTTTTATAATTAGGTAAGAAGAAGTATATAAGTAGTTTTATTAATTTCTAGTATATCCTTTATAGTCTTAGTAGACTATCTTATATTATTAAAATCCCTAGGGTTTATTCCTATTAAGTCTAATCTAGGTAGCTAACTTTTATAAGCTTAATAAATTATTATATATATATTAATATTATAGTATTATTTATTAATAAACCTACGTAGTATACGCGGTAATATATATACTACGGAAAGTCTATTACTTATATTTTATCCCTACCTCTAGGTAGACTATAAATATAAATATTAAATATAATATTATTTAAGTATTATTATACTACTTCCCTATTATAATATTTAAAGTATCTATTATATTACTTTATAGCTAGGGCTACTCTAGTATTATAATATAGAATACTATATTCTATATCCTTAATAAAGAAGAATAAAAGGTAGGATATTATTATATTATAATTATAATATTATATATTAAGCCTTCTTATATCTAGTAGTTAAGAAAAGAAAAATACTTAGATTATGGTTTTATCTATCTAGTAAATAATTCACTATCTTTTATTAGCTTAAAGAGAATAGCCTTCTATTTTATTACTTATCTAGTCTATTAAAGGGAGTTCTTATTATATATTATATTATATAAGTCCTAGTTAGTATAAATATTAATATAAGCTATATTATTATTTCCTATATCCTTTCCCGTATATACTAATATAATATATATACTCCTTATAATTCCTATTAAGGAGATAAGTTAACGCGCTCTAAGTATCCTTAGATTAGTAGCTATACTAATTAGTTATAATTCTACTTCTACTATTCTATAAATCTTATATAAAGCCCCCCCTTTATAAATTCTTAAGAAATCTATAAGGGCTCTACTATACTTTAATAGTTAACCCTTAGTAGTTAGACGCCTTATATCTAATACTATTATAAGAAGCTAAAGCTTAGTAGGCCTTTAGTTATAAAGTAATATTATATAAGCTTAAGGCCTTAATTCCTATATTAGGATATAGTTATATCTCTACTTTCCTTAATTCTACTAGTTTATTATATATATTATATTATTAATAATAAGATTCTCTATATCTTCTAGATCTTTCCTATCTAGTTTCTAGTATCTTATTAATAGATATAGGTAGATAAAGTATATATCTACCTACTTGAAATATATTCCCTTCTATCTATATTTTTATTAATTATAATCCTCCTATCTATCTCTTCTTAATATTAGCGTATAAAAATAGCTAATATCTTAATAAGGCCCTCTACTTATAGATACTATTATACTATAAATAGTATATACTAGACCTTATTATCTAGTCTAGTAGCTAAAACTATTTATATTTACTACTTATTAGGTTTATACTAAAAACGCGATAATTTAACTTTATAACTAAGTATTAGTATCTTAGTTATAAGGTCTACCCTTCTTAAGGTAGATAGCCTTATTATAGATTAAAATAGGTTATCCTCTATAACTAGTATTTATAAGTAGTAGGTAGTATAATATATAAGTTATTCTTAAAAGTTTTCTTACTTATTAGTTAAATTAAAGAAAGCCTTAACTAGATAGTAATATACCGCCTCTTTATATTTACTATTATAATTATCCGTAGTATTATATCGCCGAATCTACTCCACGTAATATATTATTATATAGAGCTTTAATATATTAAAATAACTACCTAGGTTTACCTTATTAACTAGCTTATACTAGCTAAAATAGGTCTTAAATTTATTAAATTAATATAGCGCGTCTTTAAGATATCCTAGTATTTTATTATTATATAACTAGTATTAAGTAATTAAGATAAAGTCTACTAGTACCTAGGTATATTTAATTTCTAAACTATATAAATTTATAAATAGCGGAGTAATTACTAGTATAAGTTATTATATAATAGCTTATTAGTCCTTACCTATCTACTATATAACGGCGCTATAATACTTAAAAAATTTTAGGTCGCGGAAGGGAGGAATATTATAGAATCTTTTATCTAATTATACCTTCCTTAGTACCTCCTTTAATATCCCTTTAGACCTCTTTATTTTCCTAGTACTAGGTACGCTACCCTTAATAGTAAGATTAACCTATTTAAGTAAATAGTTAACCGCGCCCTTTAAGAGTTAACATAATATATTAATAAAGTATTATAAAAAAACCTATTAAGACTACCTTTAATTACTTTCTCCTTATATACCTATTATATAAATATATAATTATACGTACTTAAGAATAGGTAATACTCTCCTCTATCTTTATTAGTATAATCTAAATCTTTACTAAGCCTTATAAGATCTTTATCTACTTTTATAAGCTTATAACTTATACTTATATAATAACTAGTAGCCTTTATTAATATCTTAACTTAAATATATAAGGTTAGATAATAGGTATATTAACTCCCCTTCCTCCCTATTCCTAATAATATTAATATCAGGCGGGCTTTATAGTAAGGTCCCTATATTAAAGTTAGTATCTCTTAGAATAGGAGTAAGCGGGTCTTTATTCATTTCTATTATAATATTAATATCTATATCTTTAATATCCTCCTAACTCTTTATAACTAGTTATAATAGTTACTATTATTAAGAGGAGGGAGGGGGTAAAAGTAAGCTTTATAAAATTTTCTATAAGTAGTTATAAATTAAAACCTTATAATATAGGATATATCTATTAAATCTACTACTATTCTTAAACCCTTCCTTATAATAATTATATATACGTAGTCCTATTACCCCCGTTTATTAAGTAAACTTATTATAATTTAGCTCTAATATATATTATATTAATAGAGAGATCTAGATAGATATCCTATTTTAAGCTTACTATTTATAACTATCTACTTAAGGGATAAAGGTTAAGTATAATAGGGTTTAATAAATATTAAAAGTATTTATTAAATGCTAGTACGTAGTTAGATTATAAACTATATTAGGTATATTTAATTTAGTTAGATATACTAGCCTTTATAAAGTAGGATAATCTAAGTATTAAGCCTTAATAAGTTAGCTTCCACGCGGGATTAGAACCGCCTATATAAAAGTTACTTACTCCTCTAGTAAAAAACCGCCCTAAGTAGATATAGAACCTATATTACTTTAAGAGACTATATTCCTATCTTATACCTAGCCTAAATAGGTAATTACAAGGTTATAGATTAATACGCCTAGAGCTAACTTAAGAGTATATATATATAAAGTTAGTACTTAAATATTAAATTCCCTCCCTAATAATACCCTACTAATATAAAAGAACCTCTTACCCCCCCTAGGGCCTACCCTAAAGTCTACTTTAAAGATAGGTAGAAAGAGGCCTACCTATTATAGAAATCCTACTAGGAATATAGCCTTAAAGGTAACGGCCCCTAATAAAATTATTAAGTAAGCTTCTTTTAAGGGTAAAATACTTATTATTAATATAAGGGAGACTTTCTTTAAAGGTACGCCGGTTATTAATATAAAGGAATAGGAAGAGCTACTACTTATTAAGGCTTAGAAATACCTATAACCTTACTATCTAAATCCTACTAGCTAGTATCTTATAATTTATAATTACTATTATAAGCTAGATAATAAAGATATTACTTTTTAAAATTAAGTTATAAAGGTAGGCGTAGCTACGCCTTTATAACTACTTATTAATTTAGGAAGATAATAAGGTTAAGGCTTATAAAATACCTAGTAGGAAAGAAAAATTACTTAATAGAAGTATTAATATTACCTCTACTTATAATACTATTATAAGGGGGTAATAATATAGAATATATTAATAAGTTATAGGTAGAGACTTAATATAATATTATATAATATCTTCTCTCCCTCCCCTCGTAAATCTATTATAGTATTTATATAGTATTACGCCTATATCTATATTTATAGGCGAGGAATATTTAATATTATTAAGTAGTAGAGAATTTAGACTATTCTATTCTTAAAAAGAAATACTAAACTTCTTTAGAAGGATTAACCTTAATAACTACTAATTATAATATCTATACTTTTAAGATTTTATAAGAAGGATATAATAGTATTCTTATAATAATAAGGGGGTTTAGTTCTTAAATTAGTTAAATATTACTCTTATAATAGGTTACTATTAATATCTACTATTTAATATCCCTTCTAAATTTATTACTCTTAAACTCCTAATTACCTATATAGGTAGATATTAAGGCTTTAAAATATTAAAAATAAGTAAGAGAAACTCCTATCCTAGTATTATATTAGTAGATAATTAGGCCTCTATATTATATATATTTAATTTAATATTTTTATATATAAATTAGATATTTTTATAATTATTATTAATATAGGTATATACGTAGGATATATATATACTACTTTAAAGCTAAGTACCTTATATAATATTATCCTCTTATATAATAAAATTTGGAATTAAATAGGAATTAAACTTATATACCTAGATTAATTATAATAGGATAAGTACTTAATAGTAGAGCTAGTATTCCTTTTATATAATTTAAAGTACTATTCTTTTATATATATCGCGTTACTATTAGGAAGATAATTTCCTCTTACTATAATATTATTTTATAAAACTTAGAGATAGAGGTATATAAGATATAAGGATAAATACTATTAATTATAATTTAATTATTATCTTATAATATTTATATATATTATTAATATATTAACTATATATCTAAGCCCGCGCTAAGTCCTAGATACTTATACTAGATAGTAGTAGATATTTATATTACTATTATTAGTTACTTAAATCCTATTTTATAAGTATATAGATAGAGAACTAGAGAATATTTATAAATATATTTTATATTCTATATAATATTATAGTTTATTCTACCTAATAGTTATAAAGATTAGGTACTTATAATAGTATTAATAGTATTTTACGCCTAGGGTATAAAAGTTAATAGTATAATCCTAGCTATCTTCTCTTATAAAGCTACTTTTTAGCCGGCGACGAGATCTACCTATACGTGGTGCCGGCTACGAACCTTCTAGTATCTCGGTACTAGGAGAGCTAAGAGATCTTACGGTATTTTGGAAGCACCGTCTAGGGTTACCTAGTTATTACGGAATCGACACGCAGGTAGAGTATAGTAATAACGAGAATAGGAACGCTAACGCGATAGAAAAACAGAGAATATAAAAGGAGAACTCTTAGAAGATTACGGTAAAAGATATAACGCGATAGAATATATAGATATAGATAAAAAATATATATTATATAAATACCCTTCCACCTCTCTTTAATATAGCCTCCGCTTCCCTACGCGTGTTATAAACGCGATATACTAGTAATACCAGTAATACTAGTATAAGATAATAGAAATACTACCGATATAAAACCTCTATAATATTACAGGATATATATAGTACTTCTATACCTATACCTACTACAGGGTCTCTTACGAGGCCACGTCCTTATACTCCAGCCGATTCCGCTCCGCGCGGTCTAGGTAGCCTGAGTCTACCTACCTTAGGGCAGCTATAGTATATATAGATAATAATAGTATAATAAAAAGATAGTAATACTATAAAGCTAGCCCTTCCTTCCTCTTAATAATCGAGCGTAAGCTAGATAGTATACCGGGTATATACTACCGCTATTACTACCGTACGGCGGCGAGGATACTCTAGTCCCCTTCCTAGGTAGTCCTTACGGTACGGCTACAGGTAGTAGGTACCTAACCCGAAACAGGACGTAGGTATTAGACTCCTCACCTAATAGCCTATAAGCGCGATAGGGCCGCCGGTCTAGTTAGCTAACGGTGCCTATTATCTTCTATACGTATATACCTTAATAGTAGCGGCCGATATAACCGAGGTAAATATACCGGGTATCCGCTACCTTACTACTATACGGCGGGGGGATGCTTAGCCGTACCTAGGTAGTCCCTACGGTATAATAGTAGGTAGTAGAGGCCTAACCCGTATAGAGATACGTGGATATTAGCCTTCCTACCTAATAGTCTATAAGCACGCCAGGGCCGCTAGCCTCCTTACCTAGCAGTACCTGGCACCGATAGACTAGTAGGTAAGTACTAGTTCTATCACCTCCCTTTACGTATATACCCTCCCCGTCACGGACGTTATAACCGGGACTATAAGGAATTATCCGTTATAAGGATTTATCCGTTACGCTAAACGGATTAGATTAAGAATAGCCGGTAGAGATAGAAAAGAGAAAGGGGCTAGGCCCTAGATAAGGAAAAGAAGTTTTACTTATAGACGAAACTTTAGTGTAATAGGTAGTAAACCCGACCCCTCCACTACCTCCCTAGTAGTAGGCCTGCTAGGGGGGGGAGGGAAGGAGCTGTAAATGGTTAAGAGAACCGCAATTATCAGGTGGAGTTTTTATCCTTATAGCAGGGTTTCTCCCCGAATAACATATACGTAATACGTACCCCTAAATAGCCTACCCTTATTAGCTTTTTAGCTAGTATAGGAGTATAATTAATTAATTAATTAATCAAGTATTATTATTATTAATAAATAGGAATAAAAGGTAGCGCTAGTAGAAATATATACTTAAAGTACTAAGCGCTTTACTTTTAATATATAGGGTTTAATAGCTACTAGATAATATATAATATATATTAGAATAAGTCTTATATATAATATTAATAAGTAGTTTTAATTAACTAAAGTCTAGATAGTATTTATAATAAGGCGCCTTATACTTAAATATAATAAAGATATTATATTTAAGAGTAATAAGAAGTATTATTAGTAATAATATTCCTTATAAATAAGTAGTATAAGTTACTAGTATTAATATACTTAATATAAACTAAAGTAATATTAGTTAATTTATTAAATCCTATCTAATTTAATTAACTTAACTTAGCCCCTTAATATTATATTAAATAGGTTAATTTCCTAATAATTTAAGGATTTTCCCCTTCCCTTAATTATAATATTTTTAAATTTATTAATAATATAATCTACTACTTCTTCCTTCTATCTACTTATAAGAATATAATACCTATTCTTTATATAATATTAATATAATATATAAGAGGATAAGACTACTATCCTAAGACGCGTAGTACTTAGTTACTAATATAACCTAACTCTAGAACTATAGAATAGATAAAGGACGTAATTATAATAGGTAGAATAATAAATAATCTACTAAGTTATTAGTTTCTAATAATAATAATAATTATAAGTAATTAAGTAATAAGGAGAATAAGTAATCTTAAGTTAAAGAGAAGTAAAAACGCGTTATATCCTCTATTAATAATAAATATATATAAATAGGGGTACCTATCTTATATTATATTATAATTATCTGCTAATATAATCTAAGGAGAAATTAACTATTAATAAGTCCTATTATAAGAAGTCTAGTAGGGGGAGTAAATAGTATAATCCCTAATATCCTATTAAACCCTAATATTAATAAGTATTATTATAATAATAATAAAACGGGACTTTATCTCTAATAAGATAAGAAATATTATTTTAAGGTAGTTTCTTATAAGATATATACTATTATTATCCCTAATTATATAAAGTATTTAAAGGTAATAATTCTTTCTAGTATAATTAAGAGCCTAGGGAAGGGAAGAGAGATATAGCTAAAAGATAATCCTATATAACTAAGTAGTTAAATAAAAGTTATATAGGATAAGGTAATTAAAAGGTTAAGGCTTAAGATTAGAAGTAAGTTAAATAGGGTAGATAATATACTTATTAAAGCTAAAGCTTAAAAGGTTAGTATAATATTTATAATTACTTCCTATCTTAATTAAATTAAGTACTAGTTTATTAACTTATTTAGAGAATAATATTTATACTCTTTAAACCTTATATAAATTATAGTAATATTAATATATAAATAGGATAGCTTATAAGAGGAGGTAACCGCGTAAGTTAAGGTATTATTAAACCTCCTAACTTTTATATATTATAATATAAGTTACCCCTCTATCTAATATTAATTTTAATTAAATATTAGGTTTATAATAAAAAGGGTAAATAGGTAAGCCCTACTTTAGTAAAAGTACTTTTAAATATAATATATAAACTAATAAAGACTAGTTTTATTAATATAAAAAATATAAGGAAGTTTTTTAATCCCCTACTTAATATCCTATTAATTTTTATTATAATAATAGTAGGATATTATATATTTAAATACGCGTATAGTAATTACTATATTAAGAAATTTAAGGGTAAAAAGGCCTAGTGTATATAGCTAGCTATCTTACTATTATATATAAATATATAATAGAGAGCTAATTATATATTATTATAAGGCGCTAGTAAATAATATAATATATATAAGATAACCTAGATAATAACCTTTATAAGAGCTATATCTATAAGCTTTACTTAAAAGGGGTAGGGGATATACTTTATAATATTAGGGTTATAAACGGAAATAATAATAAGGTAAATAAGAGGGATATTAATAGTAGTTAACTAGATAACCTACTACCTTTAAATAATTTAGATAATAATAAATATAATAGTCCTTTAAGTATTTAAGGTAGGTATTCCTAACTAACTAATATAAAGAGGGATATAATAGCTAACTTAAAACTATATAAAGTAATAATCCTAGTATTAATTAAATATTACTAAATAGCTCTTTAGAGTATAAGTATTAAACCTTAATACTACCGTCTTTATATATTAATAAGGCTTAAGAGGAAATAGCTAATAGTATAATTCTACTTACTCTATTTATCTATATATAGCTAACCTCTTAAATTAGATAGGCTAATAACTTCCCTTCTCTCCTTTACTTTACCTTAGAACGCGGATATATATTACTAAGTAAATTAAAGATAAATAATAGGTAGTAACTTATAAGATACTATATATTATATATAATAAAAGGAGAAGATCTACTTATAAACTAAAGTACTTATAAGTCTTAATTAATAGAGGATTTCTAGGGTATATTTAAACTAATATAACTAGATTAAATATAATATAAGATAGTAAGGGGTAGTAATATAATTATTATAAATAGTAATAAGGGTAAATATATAAGGTTTAAGAAGTAGGTTAGAAGAAAGTTACGCGTAGAAATTTAACTAGAAAGTAGTAAGATCTAAGAAGAGAATCTATAATATAAGGAGGTTAAGTAGGTAGGAATAATTCTATTAGAAGGTAGTTTATAAATACTAAGTAAATAGTATAATAAATATATATTAAGTACTATAAGCGTAATTTTATATATTATTAATAATAGTACTAGTATTAATATAAGTAATAAATTAGGGTAGCGCGGATAGACTATTATAATTAGAATAGGTAGATAAATAGTAATTCTTAATAATAATAATAATACTTATAATAATAGTATAAATAGTACTATTAAAGAAGTATATAAGATAGGTAGATATAGTAATAATACTACTTAATATAATTATAATAATACTAATACTAATTCTAAGAAAGGTATATTTATTAAATATTAAGTAGGTAGTATAAATATTAGTTATAATATTTAATAAACCTTTTTTATAAATATTATCTAAATTATAATATCTAGTTTATACGCCCTAATAAATAATTAGAAAACTAAGCGCGCTTTTAGTATTATAGAGGTATAAATAGTAGCTTATAATAATTAGAGGTATTATAATAAGCTCTAGAGCTAATATATAAGCGTATTAGTTATATATATATAATACGTATATTTTTATATTTTATAGGTTTTCTAGTTTACTAATATATACTATCTAACTTATAGTTTATAAGTTAAGAACTATTTTATTCTATATACTTTTAATTAATTAATTAAGTTTTAAATCTATTTATTATAAGGTCTATTATAGGTAATATAATACTATATTAATTAGCTAGTAAATCTCTATAAGTTATATATATATTATATATAGATAATACTAGTAGCTGTAATAATACTAGTATATAGAGTATACTCTACTAGTAGTTAGAGGCTCAGCCCTATAGGGCTGGATTAGAAGTAGGTTTAGACTAGAAGGGGGTGAACCCTTCTACTAGCGTCTAGCAAGAATCCGTCCTTTCAAACTAAGATCCCCCACCAAAATCAGGGGCTCTCTGCGCCTCGGCAAGGACGGATTCTTGTTCGACCCTGCGTCTCACGTGCGCGGAATATTTCCATGGTTCTAACAACCTCTAGAGCAAAACCCTAAATTGCGCCGGATTCACAGCTGGGAAGCCTTGTCGACTTGCGCAAGCAGAACCAGGATACAATTCTCTAGCCGCTATCACTATGTCGGCTTTGAATATCATTTCCACGCTGAACATCATCATCAATCTGGGTCTCGACATCAAAGCCCGGTTTGAGTCGTTGAATCAAGCTGCCGAAGAGATCAACCTGTTAAACACCAAACTTCGCCTTTTGTGCAAGCTCTTTGAGGATCGCGGGAATGATGATATAATTACGACCCATCTATTAGAGATTGCGATGATCGTGGATATCGTGCAGAGCATTGCACAATCGTATACAAAATGTGCAAAGGCCCTAGGCGTCGAAATCCCTGCGCCGAACACTGCGACTACAAAGCCAGAGGCACGTGGCAAGAAATATGTCAAGCGATTATGGGCTTTCTACAAGATTCCTGATCTTCTCGATGAGATTCAACGCAAGGCGGAACAACTTGAAAAGGTATATGGCGCAGTGTCTATTATGCTTCTCTACGACATTAGGACGCAACAGAGACGGTCGAGTGAGAGTGGAATCATTGAATCTACCCCCGTCGCAAAAAATCCAACTATACATGAACACTTGCTCGAGGTGGGCCTCAGCACGGAATTTGCAAGCATCGACCTGATGGTGGGAAACCTCATGAAGGAATGCAAACTCCTTCGACAACGACTGCAAGAGGTCACTCTATGTCCCGACACGTCGGCCGTTGAGGATTATCAAGAGCAGCATCCAGAAGGAGCGTCGTTCTGGAGGGATCGATTCCAGAAGGACGAACTTTGCGCCTCTGCTCTTCGCTATGAGGTAAGGAGCTCAAGGTTTTCTCACTGTCTTCCCTTCCTGAATTCCAATATAGCTGCATCGTAAGGTATTGACACGTTATTCATTGACAGACGCTGTACGTTTCTTGGGCACGCTTTGTACATGAGATTGAAACGTCTTTTGTTCTCAAAAAAGTACCAACTGGGATTTTTGACCCCAGAAATATCAATCTCGTTCGCGAGCAAGGATCTCGCTATCGCATCGATCAAAACGGCATGCGTTGTCTTTCCACTATCCGACCTCTCTGGCTTCCTGCTCTCCGATCTGCTCTTGATCCGCTGCACAAGGGCTATGTCAAGCCTCGAAACTTCTTCAATGTCCTTCACGACTCCTCCCTGTCTGATACACTAAGAAGAATAACCATCGAATCCGCAGGCTATGGTATACTTGTCGAATGTGAAAGGGCATCCGGGGATCTTCCGTTGCCGGCGGCAATTGAGTCCCCTTCCGATCACGTCGGCTGGATCTCTGCCCAAATCGTGGCCGTTCCAACTTCTAATGAACTTGGAATCGTTACCGAACGAGACTCCATAGGCTCAAGCAGCGAACTCCTCTTCACTTACTTCAAAGATACCATTCAAGACGTTCACGTTTACGTACGCTATCTTGAGACTGGTCAAATCGAGCGTAAGAGTCTTTCGAAGCAAGTTCGTCCGTTCGGGGGCATTTCTATCGGCGCTCCATTGTCTATTCGACATGAGCTAAAATCAGGTGGCCATGCTTGGAGCTGCGACCTTCACATCACCGAGTTCAAGGCATGCTACGGGGGGCAGTACATCATCACGACGGGTGTAGGTTCGAGTGCTATTGAGTTTTCCACGAGACCTCTTAAGAATTCCTTTGACAAGATATTACGCGACGACGATAATTCCTCCTTTTCTACTGCATTGGAGTTTGACTATAACCTTTTGGGGCCGTCGAAGGTATTTACCGACCCACCCAAAATTAGCGAAAAGGTTCAGGTATGTATTATTCTGCTAGAACACCATGCGGTACATCTATCGAGGTGCGATTCTTATTCTGTGGTTTAACCAGATCGAGTACGACGGATTTTGGTACGATGCGAGAGTCACGGCGGTGGACGGCGATGAGATAGAGTATATCGATTGGGACGGTCTAACTAATACGACACAAGCTCTGGACGATAGTCAAGGGGATGAGAATGATAGCGGTAGCCTCTTCTTTCCCGAAGAGCAGTTGATAAAGCTCGGGAAGGGCTCGCGGCGACTGTGGCGACCATGGCGAAGAAACGTACAAAGGTACGACGTCCGACCCTATCGTTGCTTCCATATCGGCGACTCTATTGAAGCACCCGTCATGTACCCGGATTTCCGATACCATTACCATACTATTGACACTTCGCATCTCTACCTTCCTGCTCGAATCGTCGACGTCCAAGGCGACAAGTATGTTATCCGATTCAGTCCGGCGCTTTCGGCTCACGGGTGGTGGCCCGGGAGGATGCCGAAGGGTCAGCGAATAGACCTGGTGCCAGGATTAGGCATAAGGGTCGAAAACCCGTTCGACTTTGATCGAGTAACGGTAGACATGGATTGGGTCCGCCCTTTCTCTGCGGGGCCACGACCGGTTCTGGGGGCTCAATCAATTAAGCCGTCTGGGTGGAGTTTGTTTCAGGGCGTTCATCTCGGCAATCTTGAAGATCTTTTAGAGCGGAGTCTCTGGAGAAACAACCACGATCCTAAGAGAACAGGTGGACAGAGGGACCAGAGCCTATTCGTCAATGAGGAATAACTGTATCGTATTGTCTCAGCAGGACATCGAAGCGGCAAGCATATTGGATTTGGGAAGGATATTAGTAGGCGAAGCCGCGGAAGAACGAGGCAAAGCGCATATCTATCGGGCTTGGTATGTTACGGGTTGTACGTTGGAATGTGACGCAAAACTTAGGACCGAGATTATCTGTGAATTTCTGACTAACGAGCCTTCTCTATAGGAAAGTGTCACAGTTTATGCTGTTGTACCAGGTGAGAATACTTCCTTACTATACTTGCTCGTGGGTCAATGTAATAGAGTGATGTTCTCTTTTACCAGTGTTGGAGGGTTCTAAGGAAACTCTGAATGCGGGAACAATCTTAGTGAAAAATGGGACTCAACTATAAATGAGAATGATTTGATGTCAATAGCATTCACTTGTGCGATAAGTCTAAAGACTTTGGATCTAACCGAGGTGTTGGTCCTAGCTGGTACTTATAGACCAATTTTTGAATAAGGTTGAGTATAATCTTCCTCTTTTATGTAAAGAAGCATTGTGGTCTCTATGTACCAATGTGATCGATGATCGTAATACTCTGTTGTGATCTGCTTCCTATACTCACCTAGTAGGGGACACGTCTCACATAGAGCTGTTTCGAAGGACATCAGACACGGTGTTATAGGATATGAAAGTTGTATTGACTATGAGATAGCTAAAACCATATAGCAAGGTTCATAAGGGAGATTGACTACGAGAATCCTATCTAAACTGTGGTAACGAGCGTCTTTATATAGACTCAGAACTCTACGAATAGTGCTGATCCCCAAGTAGTAGTAGTAGTAGTTCCTTATTCATTAGCTGACCCAGCCGCGGAGATCGCTGGCTATGCAGTTCTTACTAATCAGACTTCGGCGCCTAAGGCATCCAAGAACCTCGCCAGATATAGAGTACTCTAGATCCCATTATTGCCAGCAATGGGCTTATTTAGTTCTTGTTTTTCCCCTATCTAAAGTTGGCGTGTGTCGGATATTGTAACTTCTACCCCTAGTAATAGGAGGCACTGGGCCTATTGTACCGGGTGGTTACTTCTCAATTGCCCCAGAAGCCCCGTTTCCAGTATAAATTTGGCCGGGTTTACTGCATATTTTGGGACCGTGAGTAATATGCGGAGGCCTATGACCTTTCGTGATTTATGGTGGATGCCAAAACTATATTCCCACTCTGTTGTCCACATCCTCTCTATTGCTTCTCTGAAATTTCTGCAGCTGATGAGGATATGTGGCACCGTCTGCCCCCCCTGTCCACACGGATATTGAGGGCCTTCGAAACCTGAAACCTTTTTCCATGCAGAAAATCTCTCAATCCGATTTTGCCTGTTCGCAGTTGGATGATGACAAAGCTTATCAACCGGTGGGTAGCCTTATGCAGTGTAAGAACCTTCTTCGTTGGTTCCGGCGTGAATCGACGTAGGTGGAATCCTCTCGTTTCGTTTCGCCAGACTTTTCCATTTCTTTTTTATGGCGTCTCGAACCTCGGTGTTTATCGCGGCTGTTTGTGGGTGAAGGTAATCGGGATGTTCTATCTCCTCTGACGGGGATGTGTACGGTTGTCTTGGTCTCCATCTTACGGCCTCTTTTACGGCTTTGTCGGCTTCCTCATGTCCAAGTATGCCTGTGTGAGCTGGAATCCAATGGAGTTGAACGTTCCACCCCGATTCCCTGAGTGGCTTCGACATCGTGAAGGCTCTTTCGATCAGATATTGCCCTGATGATTGTCTTGGGTAGACTCTCACCTTAATTGCCATGCTGATCCCCACTGATCGTCTCGGATTAGTTGCCAAGCCGTATCACGTGATATATCCCTCGGCTACTTTCCTCCGCATATATGAGTTGTCTTTAGTAGCAGTCCTCGCCCTCATACATCTCCCTGCCCATCCTCTGTATCCGATTCCATCTATATATATATATATATATATATGGAAAGCTGGCTAAAAGAATCTGGAGCGGTCGGCCTGAACGACTTGGAGCTCGCCAGTTTTCAGGTCACCGGGCGTGGTGTTAGATCACTGCAGTATTTTAAGGAAGGAGAAAGGGTTCTCACCATTCCATGTGGCGTTCTCTGGACAGTCGAACATGCATATGCTGATCCCCTTCTGGGGCCAGCCCTTCGCTCTGCGCAGCCGCCCTTGACTGTCGAAGACACCTTGGCGATATATATCCTCTTCGTCCGATCACGCAAGTCGGGATACAATGGCCTGCGAAGCCATGTGACGACCTTCCCTACGAGCTACTCTTCAAGCATCTTTTTTACCGAGAACGAGTTGGAAGTCTGCGCTGGGACCTCACTGTACACCATAACGAAGCAGCTAAAGCGACAGATTGAGGAAGACTACGCGGGATTGGTCGCGCGAATTTTTGAACAGTATCAAGATCTTTTTCCCCTCGACAAATTCACCATCGAAGATGTAGGTGTTACATGTATGATGGATGTTACGAATCGAATGCTAACCTGTATTTCCCTTACTTTTAGTATAAGTGGGCTCTCTCCACTGTATGGAGTCGTGGGATGGATTTTGTGCTGCCGGATGGAAATTCGATTCGATTGTTGGCACCCTTCGCGGACATGTTGAACCACTCTCCTGAGGTTAAGCAGTGTCACGTCTACGATGCCTCGTCCGGAAATCTCTCTGTCCTCGCGGGGAAAGACTACAACGTCGGAGATCAGGTATGTTCTTTTTGTTCTCTGACGGTGCTAGATTTGTGGTTGTAACATGGGACATATTCTTTCAGGTTTTTATCAATTATGGTCTCCTTCCGAATAACCGCCTTTTACGTCTCTATGGCTTCGTCTTATCGAGTAATCCCAACGACAGCTATGATATCGTCCTTTCAACGCACCCTACGGCCCCATTTTGGGAGCAGAAGCAAAAGCTCTGGATATCGGCTGGACTCGATTCGACCTGTACCATCTCCCTCACTCTCACCGATCCGCTACCGAAAAATGTCCTTCGATACCTCCGTATTCAGCGATTGGACGAATCAGATCTCTCCGTCATACAAGTCGACGCTACGGATGGAATAATTAACGAATCGAATGAGGTGGAAGTTCTGCAGTTTTTAGTGGACTCATTCTGTGGTCTTCTGGAAAATTTCGGAACTCAACTGGAAATGCTAGAAGAACAACTCGCAGCGAGCGTCCACCCTCCGGGAGGGAACGCATGGGCCGCGGCGCATGTCAGCTTGGGCGAACAGCGGGTGTTGAGACTGGCGAGGAAGAGAGCGGAGGATCTATTAGCGGCGGCAGAGAGCGGACGTGGGAGAAGGGGAGATTTGTCGCCACTGGCGCGATGCGCGAATTGCGACAAGGTTTCTGGGCCTTTCATGCTATGTGGGCGGTGCAAAGCGGTGAGTTATTGTACGCGGACGTGTCAGGTCGCTCATTACAAAGAGCACAAGGTCGTATGTCGAGTCATAAGTACAGCTTCAAAGGATGGTTCGGAGATGAAATAGAAAGATCTTTCTCTTTCACGCGCTGTCTCAACTCCTCTCTTGGAAATCGCAAGCCCGGATCCGAGGAAGGCGCCTTCTCTCATCCCCAGCGCAATGTCGATCTCTCTACCCTAATTCCTTCGACGTACGCCTGTTCCCGCCCTTACAGCCGCCCTCTATGCTACGCGAACTCGCTTTGCAGCTTTAGAGCCGATCTTTCGTGCAGTATTTGATTACGGACTTGTCTATCCGTGGCGAGCATTAGCGGCATTTGCGCCGGAAAAGGAATTCAGCGATTTGATCGAGGCGATGTTGGGTGCGATATACATTGATACGAACGGGGACTTAAAGGCTTATATAGCTATTTTGCGGAGGTTCGGAGTGCTGGAGTGGGTGGAAACGGCGTTGAAGAACAATGTTCAGATCCGGCATCCGAAGGAAGAGGTCGGCCGTCTCGCCGGGAATAAGATATCACGTGAGGATCGAGGATGTGACCGTGCACCAATGGAAGAATTGGTCGATGCGGGCCAAGAGAAGCTTGCCTTGGGAAAAGGGAGGTACCGGTGCAAGCTTTCCGTTGGCGGAAGCGAACTATGTTGTGTTGAGGGATAGAATAGGATTGACGTGGAGACAGCCGCAGCTGAAGAGGCTATACAGATCTTCTCGGGCAAATGATTATCCGGGAATGTAATACAGTGAAAACGGTCTATAACGATATGTAATTTCCATTGGGGGATATTGCATGCCGAGTAATCAACACCGCTAACCCGAAATAGCTTACCTACTAGCCTACTAGCAAGCGAAATAGTAGCTCGAAGGCTAGGTTTACTATAGAATATTAGCGTACCCCGTAAAATGCTATAACGATACTAGAAAATGCCTGTAAAAATTCAAGATTTTTACTCAGGAAAAGTATACTTAAAAGTATAATTCTTTTATTTAGTAGTAAGTAATAATAGTTATAATATAAATTTAAGTCTAAATATAATAGATATTTATATAAACTTTTATAGATACTAAGACCCCCTTAAGTATTATAGGAGTTATAAGGTAAATATTACTAAAAATATTAATTTTAGATTTAAGGGATTATTTATAATAGTTACCTAGTACTAGAGTATTAATAAATAGTTATTAGGCCTATCTATATTATAACTCTATTATAATATTACTATTTAAGACTAATAGGGTATAACTAAGTATACTATTATTAGACGACTTATTATATTAGTTATTATTAGGAAAAGATATTATTATTATTAAGATAGAAGTATTAAAAGACTAATACTATCTACTAATAACCCGACTAATTATAAGATATCTAGTATAGTAATATTCTATTCTACTAATAACTTCTATACTACATCGGCAAACTAGGAACCCGCATAGAAAATCTAAACTGTTAAATCCGCTAAAAGCGCATTTTTCAGGTAAAATGCAGGTAAAAAATAGGAAAATTTCAGGGTTTTTTTATTCTAGCCTAAAAGTCCTAAATATAGAAAATCCGGATTTAAGGCCTTAAATCCGTGATTTTCCTCTAGTGCTAGGAAGAAACAGGAAGCTCGCTAGAGCTATAACGGCTACGTTATTAACGCTAGCGTAATATAGGTTTAAAATATAGTTAATTTACATAATTTATATACGCGTAGAGTACCCCCCTTTAGCCTAGCCCTATATCCTATCCCTATATTACGCCTGCGATTATTTCTCTTATTAAGTATTAATACTATTAACTACTATTAAGACTTAGTACCTTATTATAATTACCTAGTTAGTACTAGCCTAATATAGTTATATTATAATTAATTAGTAGGACTTATCCCCTATTAGTCCTATTACCTAGTATTTCTAAAAGTTACTAAATGCGTATTTTTTAACTTACGGTGTTATTTCAATCTCTACGAGCTCTAGGGCTGATATATAAGCGTATTAGTTACGTGCGTATAATGCTAGTATAATACGCATATTTTTATAATATACAGGTTCCCCTAGTTTACTAATATAGTAGATTATTTAATATTATTTTTAATTTATTATATCCCTTATATTATAACGTATCTTTTATACTCTTATAATAACTATTAATAGTCCTACTAGATTTATTACATTAATATAGAGGAATCTATTAGATATAGGAGTTAGCTTAGCCTAGTATTAATCTAGCTCTCTAAGGTTTAACTAGTAGTATTTAATAAACTAAATAGTAGAATATCTTATTTTTATTATTAGAACGTCTAATATTATAGTCTAATATAAAGATATAACTATATAACTAAGTATAATATTAGGCTGTTTTTATACTTCTAATATCTTAGTTAGTATTTTAATAAGCCGCTAGGTAGCTATTAATAGGATCTAGGCGTTAATAATTTATTATAACTAATATATTAGGAGTTATATTCCTAGTCTACCTATTATCTAATAGTACCTACTTATATATAACGTTCCTTATTATTTAGCTAGATATATATTTAGGAGTTTCAGGCCTAATAATATAGAGGTTTCCCTATCTTATTACCTATAATAGAGCTATATATAACTAATTATAACTAAAAGTAGGCCTAGTTTATAAGTTAATACCTACGTACTTTATTAACTAGCCTTATAATTTATTAATAGTTATAGTAAATACTAGCTAGACAGGGTATTACTTATAGATAAAGGGGGTAGGAATCCACCTATTATTTTCCTTAGACTATAATAGCGTCTTAAATAGTATTACCTTCTTACTATTATAAGTACTACTTATAATCTCCCCCTTAAAGATATACTTACTATATCTTATTACCTGTAGTTAGGTCCTATTATATAGACGTAGCGGATTAAGGTTCTTTAGTAGTATAACTAGTACGCCTAGCTTAATATATAACTTATAAGATAGTAGGGAGGGTTTATAGAAACTATAAAAGTACTTAAGGGGGAAGAGTTTATTATCTTCTTCTAATATAGTATAATTAATACTCTAGTATATTATTATATTACTAGGGATACGTAATATTATTTTAGTATTAATACTAGTAATATCTTTATTAGTAATAGTAAGAATAGCCCGTTCTAATAAATAATCCCTCTAAGAGATATTTATCCTAATATTAGTATAGACGTTCTTAACTAAATTATTAATAGTATTTCTAGGGGTATAACTATATTTCTAATATAATACCTCTTTATTTATAGTAGGGCTTTTCTAGATATTAATACTATTACTAATAGCTAGGAGATCGCTTATAAATAGTCCTATTTTATAATATATAGCGTCTATTAGGTCGGGATTATTAAGTTACTTATTAATAGTAAGATTTAAATATATAACCTTATTCTAGAAATAGGCCTTTTAAAGATATACCTTAATAACCTAGCTACTAGATCCTCCTAGAATAACTAGAAGGGTTTATTAGAAGTCCCTATAAAAGTAGACTACCTTACCCCTAAAATAAGCCTAGTTATTTATTATAGATTTTCACTCCTTCTATAACTGTAACGTTATAGTACGGAAGGCTTCTATACTATAACCTAGTTATTCCTTAATAGAATCCTTAATAGCTAATTAATTATACATATATAAAATTAGCTAAGGCTATTTATTACCTTGTTATTATTACTATATATATCTTAAAGGCTATAACTAATAGCTTCTATATTATATTAACTCTATATAAGAGACTTATTCTAAAAGATAGTATTAGCTTACTTAATTAGCTTAGTAAGATTTATACCCTTTTTAATCCTATATAAGGAGGTAGTATTAGAGTCTAGGGGTATCTTAAATTATAAGTAAGTAGTCTAACCTCCCTATAATAGTATTAATATAATACTAGAAGATACTACTACTAGAGTAACCTTTTACTAGGAACGTAGCCTTTTTATAATAGTATTTTATACTATTATCTTACTAGTCCCCCTAGTACTATTAAGGAAGAATAGTATACCTAGGGCCCTAAATTTATTATCTATATTAGCGTTAATAGCGGCGATAATCTAATTAGTAGCGTAGTATTAATTAGTATTTAGCCTATTTTATAAGACCTTAGCCTTATTAGGGGTAATTTAATAAGATATTTCTTCCTATAAAAGTCTATTTAGAATATCGTTAAAATTATTAAATAGAATAGTTAGAATAGGTAGGCTATATTAGGCTAGATCCTTAGTATATTTAAGGGTTAATTAATATTCTAATTAGCCGTTAATTAGGTATAAGGCGTACTATTTAGTAAATAACTATTACTTATAATAATTATCTAGGATCTAAAGTATTAAAAAATCCTATTATAGGAGGTATAAGTAGTTATTTAAGATATACTCCTTATACTTGTTCTATAAGGTAAGGGTATTAGTAGGTTAGAGTTTAACTAATATTAATATAAAAAGACTTTATAGCTTATAACCTCCCTAAAAATCCTTTCCCTTATTAAGAATCTTATTAGTATATCTATTATTTTTAGTTAACTTAAGCTCTACGTAGGCCTCCTTCTATCTTATTAGCTAGCTATCTACTATCTATAAGTTATTAAAAGATATAGCCCCCTTAATATAATAGAGGAGTAGTTAGTAATAGTAGAGATCCTTAGTTTTAAGACTAATAAAATTAATATGCCTAAGAGTCTCCCCCCTTTTATATATTTTCTATTATTTATATATTTTATTCTATATAAAGACCTTAGGAAAATCCGCGTATAGATAGTTAAGTAGATCCCTTATAATAGCTAGATATTTCCTATTCTATTTTATAAAAGGTAATAGCTAACTATTATTATAAGCTTCCTTAGTAAGATAGTTTATATTAAAAAACTCTATTAATATAGTCTTATAAAGCTTATTACTATCTATTAGCTTTTATTTAGTAGCCTTATTAATAGCCTAGTTATTAGCTAGCTTAAAAAGGGTATACTATTAGTCTAAGAGGTAGATTTATAAATACTCAATATAAGGCTTTATAATACTTATACTAAATAAGAGTATCTTCTAAATAGCCTTAGTAGACCTAATCTAGTAAGTAGATTAATACTCTATAATTTTATCTACTAACTCCCCTTACTATTATAACTAGTTATTAGGAGCGGGGTTATTATTATTACGCGTATAATTCTTAGTAAGGGAGATATTAGCCTAATTAAGTCCCTTATAAATATATTTATATAGATAGAAAATAGACTTAATAGAGCTATAGATCTTAATATTAATATAAGTACTATATTTCTTTAATAGGTACGGGTTATAAGGGATAACCTATCTATTATTAATAGAGGAGTTAGGTTTAAGGGGGCTAACTAGATATTTATAAAAAGGATAACTCCTATTAGATATAAAAGATATCTCTTAGTAAAAATCCTTTAAAAAAGCCTTACTATAATAATTCTTCTCCTAACTAAAATATCTATTACTAGGAACCCTAGTATAGTAATTATAAATTATATATTATAAGACTAACTTACGTAGTATATTACTCTATTATAAAGGGGGGATAAATACTTAAATAAGGCTATTAATATTACTAACTATCTAGATCTAATCCTCTTCTTATATAATAAGGAGAATATAAGTATATAGGAGACCTCGCTTCTAAAACTTAATAATATAATAGTAGCCTATATAAATACTAAGAATATATTACTTAAGGAGGTCCTTTATTAGCTCCTAGAGCTTCTAATTAAAGATATAGGTAATTAGATTATAATAGTACTCTAATATCTAACTAGGTTCTAGTAAGCTCTAAATATTAGGCTACTTAGGATTATATATAAAGGTAATAAAAAATTTAGGTTTACCCCTTTTTTAGACTATTATTATAGCGTCTTATATTCTCGCTTTTATAGTATATAAGCTTCCTAGTATTATTAATAAAAGGATAGTTACCTTACTACTAATATCTTTCAGCGAGATATCTAGATTAATACTAAGCCTATCTATTAGGCTAGAGTAGTAGTCTACTTAAATAGTCTATTAATTCTAATAATACTAATTTAGGTTATTAAGCTCTATTAATATCTAGATATTAGTAGCCTAATAGCTAAATAGATATCTACTATTAATAGTATAATTAAAGAAATTAGGCTAGATCTAGATATTAATTAACTAAATATTTAAATTATATTAATTATCCCCTAACTAATATCTAAATTATTTAGAACTATTTATAACTAAGTAGATTTAGGTCTAGAAAATAACTAGGGAAATATATTAAATAGTCTTACCTATATCTATTTTATATAAAATTATTATCTTATTACTTACTAAGACCTATTATAACCTTAAGGTATATACTTACCGGTAATATACTAGTCTAGTTCCTACTTAAGGTTACTACCCTCTTCCTACTCTAGTTTATTATTACTACTAATTAAGGTATACTAGGTAAGTATACTAGCGATATAGTTCTATTATAATATATATAGTAGATAATCGCCTAGAAGCTAGTAGCTAGTTAATAGGAGGTAGTTATACTATAACTATTTATTAAAGGGAAATAGGAGCGGATATTAAAGGGTTATTATTATAATTATAAATTATAGGGGTTATATAGTAATATGAAATCAGTCCATTTTTATAGTAAGACTAATTCTTAAGAAATCTAAGAATTATTCTATAGGGGATCTAATAAACCCCCTAAAGAGACTAGTAAGCCTTATATATCATTTCCCCTTACGGGTTAATATAAGGGCGTGACGTATACTAAGCGCATATAAAGTATAGCCTATTTAATAGGTTATAATAATTACCTCCTCTCTTAAAGAAACTTATCCTTAAGTTTAATATAAGTAGCCTATTTAATTAAGTTTAATAAAAACCTTTAAACCTAGTACGGGATATAAGGAAAAGAACTTAATAAAGTAAGATTATAACCTACGTAGTAGTTATAATATATAGTATTTATAACTCTATATTATAGTATAACTATTTATTATATATAGATATTATAATCTAAAGTATACGCGTTATATATAATAACTTTCTATATATAATAATAATAGCTATACTAATATAATCTTAGCGCCTTAGTATTATTATTATAATACTTAAAATTTTCCTTAATACTTTATCTTTTATAACTATTAATAATATCTTTCTAGGTACTTAGTACCCTCTATTTTTATACGTATATAATATATATAATATATATAATAATAGCTAATTATATAATATAATATCTAATATCTTAATATCTTAGGTATTACTTATAAGGTAGTTTACTAGCTCTTTATATAAATATAGCTAATATAATATAGCTTAATCTAATATAAAATATACGTAGTACGCCTAGCTTTTATAATAAAAGTAGAAGTAGATCTTAATACCTAGTTAAGTAATTTAATTATTAAGGATCCTATAGAAACTCCTATTATAAATCCTATAAAGATTCCTATTAAAGATCCTATTAAGGAGCCTACTCCTCCTACGCGTAACCCTATCCCTAAGCCCGCTTCTTACTCTAGTTCCGCCGCGAGTATTAATAATCCTTTTAGCCTAAATAATAATCCTATTATACCTACTTATTATTCCTCTTTTATAAAGGTAAGTACTTAATTATAATTTAACTATATAGCTAATATAAAGTAGTATATTATTCTTATACCTACCTCCCTAGCTACGCGTTCTTATAAAGTTCCCTATTTAAAATAAAATATATATAAGAGGTATATTTACTATATTAATAAAGGACCTATAAAGTATAAGTACTTATAGTTATATTATACTTAGCACGTATACTAATAATATAGGTAATACTATATTTATAATTACTAATAGGAAGAAGATAATACTAAAGTAATATAAATATTATATAAAAGTCTATTACCCCTATAAATTAATAGGTTTTCCCTATCTTCTTAGGTTATTTTTATAATTATAGCGTATACTAATTACTTAACTTCTAGATTCCTAATAATATAATCCTAGTTTATAATAAGGTGATTAAGCTTTATTAATTAATTAATAATACTAACTCTCTAGATACTCTAGAGGATGAATTAAAGCTTTAAGTAATAGGTGTTACCCTTATAAATACTATAGTTATAATCTACTTTAAGCTAGCTTCTTATAACTATATCGTAGGACGTCTTAGTAATAAAAAGAAATTAATAAGTATATTAGAAGTATAAACTACTATTCTTTAAATAATGGAATATATTATTAGAACCCTTATAAGTATTTATAATATTAAGTAAGCTAAGGTATACTTCCTTATACTTCTATTATATTTATTAATTATTATAACTATTACTTATATATCCTTAAGTAGGCCTTAAGCCCTTAGCCTCTAGCCTAGAGGATAAGATAGATATAAATAATAAGGAGTAGGTACCTAGTATACTAATATTATATTACTTATACTTATATAAGTAGCTAAGTAAGCTTTAACTATTTAATACTAGGTTCCCTTCTCTTAATTTAATTAGATAGTTTTTTATTTCTTTCCTAAGTTATCCCTATATACTAGCGCCCCTAGGGCGTTTTACCTACTCCTAGTAGGTAAGATAAAAGAGATTAATACTCTTTATACTTACTTTTAGGTAATTAATTAAATATCCTTTTTTACCTTTATTAATTCTATCTTAATATTTATAACTCCTACTTTTAATAATAGTACTTTTACTTCTTATTAAAGTCTTTATATATTTCCTATATATCTTCTAGATTTTCTTCTAGAACCTATTAATTATATTAGGGAGGATATACCTTCTACTTAATAAGATACTAGAGTTTACCCTTCTTTATCTTCTTATTTAAAATCTCTTCTAACTCCTACTACTTATTATTATTAATAAGTTCTAGAGGTAGTAGCTTAGGTATAAAGGTATTACCTTACCTATATATATATAACTCTAAAAGAGAAATATAAAAAATAGGGTAGATTATATATATTAATAGTAATACTAGGTAATACGCCTACTTACTAATAGGTCTAAGGATATAGAATAAACTAATAAGCTTATATAATAGCTTCCTACTTAGTTACTTTTACTTTAAGTTCTTTATATTTAGTATAACTAAGTCTCTTTAATTAAAAGATATTAGCTTATACTTCCTATTATAAAACTTTACCTATATTTTTAATACGTCTTACTATTAACTTAATAGGTCTTTAAATAACTTAATAGGTCTTTATATAACTTATAAAGTTTTTAGATATATTATCTTATATCTAGTACCTCCTCTTAGTAAGTTCTATCCCTAGAATATATAAGAATCTTAGGTTAATAGTTATAATAAAGCTTAAAAGGATTATAGCCTATTATTATAATCTTTATACTATAATATATAAATTTAGCTAGGGGTAATAACCCTACTTAATTATCTTATCTATTATTATAGTAAGTTCTTAAATAATATTCTAACGTCTAATTCTAATATTCTATTTAGCTATTAGTCTATAAATAGAAGGCTATACTTAGCCTATAATTTAACTTTAAATAGTAGTATAAGTTAGACTAATAAGTACTTATAAATAGACTCCCTTAGTCTAATATAATATTATTAGGTATATTATACTTTAGGAAGACTTCCTTAAATAAGATATTTATAAGATTAGTTACCTTATAATCCTTCTATATAAGAAGGTAGCGAAGTATCTTTATATACCTATTAATAATTATAAGGATAATATTATAAATACCTCTACGCTATTTATATAAGGGAAGATCTATAATAAAATCTATTATAATTAACCTCTATAACCTAGTTAGCTTAGGAAGCGTAGTTAAGTCGCTATATAGTTAATGTTATTTTACCTTAACTCTTTAATAAATATTATAAGAATTAATATATTCTTTAATATCTACCTTTATACCTATCTAGGTATACTTTTAGTAAAGGAGACTAAGCGTCTTATTAAGCCTAAAATATCCTACTAAGGGGTTATTATAATAGCGTTTTAACAGCTCTTTGTAAACTAATAAGTCTTTAGGAATATATAACTTCTTATTATACCTAAGTAAACCTTAACTATTAAATATCTATTAACTAGCTCTCCTAACTCATTTATCTATTATTTCGCCTACGCGTCGCTAGCTAATAAAAATATCTTCTTATTAAAGTACTTTAATTAATTTAATTATAGACTTTAAAGTTATAGTATATACTATTTTATTCTCCGCTATTATACTAGCTAGAAAACGTGGAATAAGTTATTTATAACTAATAGTTCTAGTAATAGGGTTAAGCTATTTCTTAGCTATATTATAAGTATATTAAGGTAGCATCTTACTTATACTCCCTATATTACTAGGTTAAGGGTCCCTACGCCTTAATAGATATACTCTATCTAAAACTATTATTCTAATAGCTATATTAATAATTCCTAGTACTACTAATCTTATAACTAGTACTAGTATCTATAACTACCTTATATATATATTATATATTATAATAAGTTCACCTTTATTACTAGAGGGTAGTAAGCTCTATCCTAAAATAGGAAATATATAGGCCTCTATTATAGTATAAAAAATAGGGTTTAATAAACCTACTACTATTAATAGCTTTTATTATAATATAGGGATAAGTTTATTTATTACCCTACCCTTACTTTTATAATTAGGGCGCCTTAATAGTATATTAGCTAGGTTAATCTTACCTAGTCTATACCTAATAATAAAGTTATAAGTTAAGAGTCTTATTACCTATCTTACCTATTAACTATTTAAGGCCTTTATATTTATAAAACCCCTTAGGTTATTATAATTAGTAAGTACTTTAACTAGATAGAAACTACCTTCTAGGTAGTATCTCTACTACTTAAAGACTATAACTATTATAAGTAACTCCTTATTATAAGTTTTATAATATTCTTTAACTAAGTTTATTTTCTTACTTTAAAAGGCTATAGGATATTACTAACCTAATTCCTAGAGCTATAATAAAATACTAGCTAGTCTAAAATCTAATATATTAGTCTTAACTCGCGTAGGTAGTATAAGACTAAAGTATCTTAATATTAGTATATTAAGAAATACCTAGCGGAGTATATTAAATATATATTCTACTCTATTAGGCTAATTAAAAGGACCTATCTTAACGCCTTTTATACTACCCTTTAATAGTCCTATCAAAGGTAATATAATCTATAAATACTAATAGATAAAATAATAGTAAAAATTTATAAATCTAAGAAAAATCTATACTTTATAGAAGCTCTTTAACCTAGGCTATAACTAGATAGTATCTACCCTACGCTAATCTATTATTACGCCTTTAATTATAAAGAATTAATATTTCTTTAAGTTAGTAAATAATTTATACTATTAAAGCCGCTTAAGTACTCTATATATATAATCCCTATACTTTACACGTAATTCTAAATAGATAAGAATATTATTAAGATAAATAATATAAAATTTATCTAGTAACCCTATTAACGACTTATTAATATAAGCTTAAAAGGTTACTAGAGTATTTATAAGACTAAATAGTATTATTAAATACTTAAAATAACTATATCGCGTGTAAAATATAGTCTTCTACTTATCTCCTTTTTAGATATAAATATAATAATATATATCTTTAAGATTAAGTTTTATAAAGACCTTTACTCTATTTAAGCGATCTAACGTTTTACTAATTAGGGGTAAAGGATACCTATTCTTAATAGTTACCTTATTTAACCTACGGTAGTTAATATATAGACGTAGACCTCTATCCTTCTTTAAGATAAATAGGATAGGTAATCCCGCGGGACTCTTAGAGTATTTAATTAATCTTTTTACTAAGGCTTTATCTAGGTAGTATCTTAATTCTACTAACTCTATATTTAATAGGTTATATAAGGGTTTATAAGGCGAGTTACCTATTATATTAATAGTATAATTACTTCCTTAATAGGATAGTAGATATCTAGCTTCTTTAACTAAGAATATATCTAAGAACTTACTAAACTCTAGAAGTAATATATATAAATTAACTACGTGTTCCTTATCTAGATTACTTACTTCTACTACTCTAAGTTTTAATTATACAGGTTCTAGATTAATAATATTAGAAATAAGAAGTATATAAATAATAGGCTATTTCTTTAAGAACTTTATAAACTATTATAAATTATTTAATTAAAATAATAACTTATTAATTCTAAAACGCTACTTCCTTATACTTATATTAACCTTAATACCTACTATATACTATATAGGTCTACTAATAACTAGTAGTAGCCCTATCTTATTAATTAAATAGAAAATATAGGTATACTAATAGGAAGAACCCTAACTATTAATAGTTTAATACGTTATATTATATATATTATAATAAAAGATAGGCTTACTATTTATAAAGCCTAGATATAGTAATTTAGTATCTTTAATATATTTTAAGCTCGCTTTAATAGCGTAAGCTTATAAGATAATATTTAACTAGGAATTATAATTAAGATATCCCTCGCACTTAAGAGGCTTATACTTTAGTATTACTTTAACTTTATATTAATATAATATTAGAAGTTTAACCTCTACTCTTTATAGCCTATCCCCTAATAATTTAGAGTCCTTAATAGGGTCTAGCCTTTTCCCTACTCCTTACTTATATATCGGCCCTATTCGCTTATAATATTAAGGTTTAAGCGTCTTCCTTTTATTTAAAATCTACCTTATTTTAATAGATTAAGATAACTAGTAGTATAGTAGCCCTTCTTATTATAATTCTAATAAGTAATATCTAATAAGTCGCGCGACTTAAGCTTACTATAACTACTCTTACTATTATAACTACCTATTCCTTATCCCCTTATAATATTATTCCTATTTATTTATAATTTTTTACCTTTATCGCGATCCGCGTACTTATATAGTATATTTTACTAGCTTTTCTTATTAAGGCCTCTAGTCTTATTAATATTAGCCTTAAGGTATACTACTAATAATAGGAGTTTATCTCTTATATTAGGTAGGGACCCCTGATTTATAAGGGCGATTTAAAGCTCTTTAATAAGCTTAATATATAAATTTATTACCCGCTTACTTTTAACTTTTTTAGGAAGTTAGGCTTCTAAAGATATTAAGTAAATTTTAAATTTATAAATTACCTATATTAGGTATTAATATACGTTAGTATATTATTAATATACGCTTAACTCCCTATTTATAGGATCCTTAATACAGTTTAATAAAAAGTCTATAAAATCCTTTTAACTTAACGTTTCTAATAGATAAGAATATAAATAAATAGCTTAAAATTATTCTAGGTTACTCTTAAGTATTAGTATTATAAATAGAATATATAATATCTACGTAGTAAAGTTAAATAGAGTCTATAGAAGAGATATATTATATTATTATATCTAGTCTTAGTATTTATAGATATTCTTATTATAATAGTTAGGAATAGGAGTTAGCTTTAATATACTTTAGAAGGGACTTAAGTACTCCTTAGCTTTACTATATATATACTTCTAACCTATACTACGATTATTATAAAGAGAAATCTATTCCCCTAATTCTAGGGTAGTAATATCTACTTTAACTTCTTTAAGTTATTAAATTTATAGTAACTCTTCTTACTTACGCCTTACTTACATAAGGCGTTTTATTATAGGGGGAATACTTCCTTTATAATTCTCTAAATCTCTCTTAGGGGTATTTTTAGCGTTATTAGGTTTATTTATATCCCCTATATAACTTTCCCGTTCCCTTTCCTATTAGCTAGGATTATTATTAAAAGTATTTAATAAATCGCTTTTATCTTAACTCTACTATAACGGCGTATTACTTATAATACTACTAGAGTAAGTTATATTTACTATAACTAATAACGGATTACTACCCTTAAATAGGTAGAAGAATTAAAATTATTATAATTATAAATTATAGGGGTTATATAGTAATATAAAGTTAGTCTATTTTTATAGTAAGACTAATTCTTAAGAAAACTAAGAATTATTCTACGGGGGATCTAATAAACCCCCTAAAGAGACTAGTAAGCCTTATATATTATTTCCCCTTACAGGTTAATACAAGGGCGTGACGTATACTAAGCGTATATAAAGCATAGCCTATTTAGTAGGTTATAATAGTTATATAGGAAGGATATTAATTAGAAATTAATATAAGGCCCCCCTTAATAGTTTTAATATAAATATCCCGCTTAATCTAGCCTCTTATAACGTTATTAGGAGTTATTATAATATAAGCTACTTCTATAAAGATAGGGCGATTATAAGTACCCTTATCCTATTATTTAGGATTTAGCTATTAGATATAAACGCTTATAGTATTAATAGGATATTATAATTTATCCTCCTTAAGGCAGTTATAATAGGATTTAAACCCCTAGATATATAGGTTAATAGACTAGAGGGTATATTAAGTAGAAGTAAGGGTATCTTAATTTAAATTATTAAAATATTAATAGTAAATATCTAGTTACTCTTACGTACTATCTAGTATATAGATCTAGGTGAATTTTAGCCTAAGGCTATTATTAGTAATAAGAGGACTTATTAAATAATAAATAGACCCCTAGATCTAGAAGGTAGCTTAACTAATATAAGTATTAATATTAGTTATATCCTTACTAGTAAAGAATAGATAATTATTATAACTAATAATATTATTTAAAAATTCTTTACTATATATAGTCCTCCTTTATATAAACTATCTATTAATAATGATATTATTAATATTATTAAGTAAGCTATTAATAAATTATACCCTAAGCTCTACCTCCTTTCCTAGCCTTTTAAGTAATAAGTTAACGTCGGCGGGCTTATATAATTAGTTAGGGGCTAGCTAGTTATTCTTCCTACTATTATAGTATAGCTATTAACTATTACTTAAGCTACTATATTTATTTTCTTATAATACTATATTATAGTATAGATACTTATTACTAGTAATATTAAATAATTTATTAACCTAGAATAAACCCCTATTTATTATTATCTTAGGGTCCTTATATACTTAATATCCCTAACCTAGCGTCTAACCCTAATGTTTATAATTCCGCCGTTAGTATATATTAGGCTTAGGTGTATATACGCCTTACGCGCTACCTTATAACCTACTTTAGGTAACCTTCCTTAGAAATACGGGGTAATATCCTAGTAATAGGAGGCCTAGACTAAACCTATACTTAGTAGATATATATCTTCCTAGCTATTCCCTATTATTCTTCTAAGTTCCTTAAAGATTAATTCTTCTATTATAATAGGCCTACTACCTAATCTATTAATAGACTTATACCTATTATTAAACCCTATAACGTAACTCTATATCTTTTATTACCTAATACGCCGTTATAGAGCTAGCGGGTATAAGCCTTATAATTCTAATCTCTCTCCCTTTTTAAAGGAAAAGGCCTAGAGTTATTATTATATTAGGTTTACCCTATAATAATTAATAGGCTAAAAGTAATAACTAAGTAGAACTACTATTATATAAAATATTACTAGAATACTATTATAATACCTTAGTAGAAGGAGGACTCTTTACTCCTTCTACTCTAGATAAGCTAGAATAGCTATTAGAGGAGGCCCGGAATAAAAATTATTATCTTAAATAATAAAATTAATTAGTTATATTACTAGCCTATAATAAAGTACTTTATAATCCTTAGGTTAATATTAACCTAGGAGTTTAGAATACTACTATCTTAGAGCGCCGTCTTAATATACTTATATATATATACTTCGCCCTAAAAGGATAAGACCTTATAAAGGATCCTTTAAAGGGGAGTATTTATATTAATTCTATAAAGTTAATATTAAATTTATTATAAGTCTAGAGTATTTTATTATAAATAAGTCTTATATAACCTATTATATAAACTCCCTAGAAGGGGACCTTAAAGCTTAATAGTATACCTATTTTAGGAGTTATAATCTTATTAATATTATATTTAAATTTTTTAAGAGGTTTCTACTTAACTTAATTATAGATCTAGTAAGCCGCTATCTCCTTACTTATAAGAAGTAGGAGTAGGTATACTAATATAATAATTAAAAGGTCTTAAATTTCAAGGCCTATTTAAAGGAATTAGAGTCTTATTTACTACCTTTTAATAAGGAGTATAAGGCTTATATTTTCCTTATAAAGCTCCGTAGTAAGCTAAAGAATAAGATTCTTAATACTAGTAATATTATTAAGTAGTATAAGGAGATATTTACTTAGGCTATTATACTAGAGAATACTTTAAAATATAAGTATTATATAAGTAGCTTAGATTCTTAAGGAAAATCTTAAGATAGGTCTTAGCTAAAATTAAAAGGTAGTAATAAGTCTTTAAAAGACTAAGTTATAAAGCCTAAGGGTTCTAATAGTAGTAGTAGTAAGTAGTTATACTTTAAGGATAATACCTTAAAAAGGAAGGCTAGGCTTAATACTAGGATAAATTCTATAATCTATTTTTACTATAATAAAGAAGGTTATATTAGATTAAATTATATTAATCTTAATAAGCCTTAGGCTTATTTTAGTATTAATATAGTATTAGTAAAAAAAGAACTAGCCTCTTAACTACCTTAGAAGAGGGGTAGGAAGATTAATTAATAGAGGTAATATTATTAATCCTTATAAAGGGTTAGGCGGAGTTATAAGGTAACTAGTATTAAGTTATAATACTTTTAAACTCTAGGTTATACTTAAACTTAATTTTATAAAAGTTTATAATCTAATAGGATCTAAAGCCTTATAAAGCTATCTTATTATAAGTATAAGCGCTTAGTAGAAGTAGTATATATATCTATAAAGCCTACTAGTTATATTACTAGTTAGTAGATAGCTAGGGCTATAAAAAGGAGTATACTACTCTTTTTTATATAATAGACTAAAAGGGCCCTAATATTATTTTAAGTATACTAGGATTAAAATAATAGTATATACTATTAGATCTAGAGGCGGATTACTAGCGCTTTAAAGTTAATTCTAGTATATTATAAGTTAATAAGCCCTAAGTATTTATTTAAAATATTAAGAAAGAGCTAAATATATTTACTATTATATACGCCGGTATAATATCTAGTAAATAAGAAGTCCCCTAACTTCCTAGGGAATTAGAGGCCTTTACTAATATCTTTTCTAGTAAGAAAGTAGGTACCTTACTTATTTTTAAAGAGGGTAACTACGCTATAAATCTTATAGAAGGTAAAGAACTACCTTATAAGCCACTTTATAATTTATCTTAAACTAAGCTAGCGGAGTTATAGCGCTACCTTAAGGATTTACTTTAAAAGGGGATTATTTACCGCTCTATCTTATTAGCTAGAGTACCTATTCTCTTTATATTAAAGAAGGATAGTAGGCTATATTTATATATAAATTATAGGGGGTTAAATACTATAACTTTAAAGAATAGATACCTATTACCTCTTATTATTAAGATATTAAACTACTTATATAATTTTAAGGTTTTTATAAAGTTAGACTTAAAAGATACCTATTATTAAACTTATATTAAGGAAGGTAATAAATAAAAAACTACTTTTTAAACTTATTATAACTACTTTAAATATTTAATTATACCTTTTAAGCTTACTAATATACTAGCTATATTTTAAGCTTATATTAATAGGGCTTTAGTTAGTCTAGTTAATATAACCTATATAGTATATCTAGATAATATCCTTATTTATAACTCTAACCTAGCGGATTACTAGTAATATATTTAGTAAGTACTAGAATAGTTATATTAGTTTTCCCTTTATACTAACTTAAAGAAGTATTAATTTAATATTAAAAGGGTTAAATTTTTAGGATTTATTATCTTAATTAATAGTATTAAGATAGATCTAGAGTATATAGTAATAATTAGGGACTAGCTTAAGCCTAAGACCTATTAGGATATATAAGTCTTTTTAGGCTTTATAAACTTTTATTATTAATTTATTTATAACTACTCTTATATAACTAAGCTACTTACTAGCTTACTTAAGGGTAGTAAGGATAGTAAGAAAACGGGTCCTTTAGATTAAACTATTACTACTAATAGAGTATTCTAATTACTACGGGATACCTTTATATTAGCGCCGTTTCTACGCTACTATAACCTTATAAAGGCCTTAAGGATAGAAATAGATACCTTAAATTTTATTATAAGTACTATCCTATCTTAAAAGGATAAGGATAATAACTACTAATCTATTATATTCTAGTCTTAGAAGATAACTAACCTAGAATAAAATTATAAAATCTATAATTAGGAGCTACTTACTATTATGATAATAATAAAATAGTAGTAATACTACTTAGAAGGAAGTACTTTTATAATTAAGGTATAAATTAATTATAATAACCTAAAAGGCTTTATAAAGTAAAAGGAATTAAACTCTAAGTAAGTTAGATAGGCGCTTAAGCTCGCTACTTATAACTTTAAGATATTCTATTACCTAGGGAAGTTAAACCCTACTAACGCGCCGTCTTACTAATCTAATTATAAAAGAAAATTACCCCTAAATATAAAGCTCTTATTAATATTATAAAATAAGCTTACCTTATAAAAGAGTAATAGTTCTAAAGAAATATAAGCTATTATCGTAGTTATAACGCCTATATTTAGAATTATAGGTATTTAAGTTATTATCCCTAAAAAGGATATTATAAATATTCTAGACTTAGCTTATAAGGATACTTAAAAGCTTATAAAGACCTTAATTTATAACTTATAAAAATATAATAATTAAGTAAAGTCCTTTTTAGAAGCGCCTATTAAATAATATTATTATAGATATTCTAAGACCTAGAGTTTAAACTCTAATAGGCTATTAACCTTTAAAGGTTATCCCTATATTTTAAGGGATAAAGCCTTATATAGTAAACTAATTAATTACTATTATAATAATCTATTATTAAGATATTTTAGTACTAAGAAGATATATAATCTTTTTATATATAAATATTATTAGAATAGTAGTATAAAATAGGTTACTAAGTATTATTAAACTTATAATATCTATTAAAGAATTAAGTTACCGCGCTATTATACTTATAATAAATTAAGTTTATTACTTATTACTACTTAACTATAAAAAGAAATATCTATAGACTTTATTATAAGGTTACCCCTAAGTAAGGCTAAGGGAATTATCTATAATTCTATCCTTATAATTATTAATTATTTTATAAAATAGTTAGGTATATACCTATTATAATAATAATTAATACCGCTAAGCTAGTAGATATATTTTATAATAAAATTATTTACTACTATAATATACCTAATAGTGTTATAAGTAATAGGGGTTTCATCTTTATAAGTACCTTTTAGTTAATAGTCTATTTTTACTCTAAAATAAAATGCTACCTAAGTATAGCCTTTTACCTATAAACTAATAGGTAGACTAAGCGTTAGAATTAGGTATTAGAATACTACTTATATATATTTACTAATAATAAGTAAACTAATTAGGCTAGATAACTACTTATAACTAAATTTATATATATAAATAGTATTTATTCCTTTATTAGAATAATACCGTTTTTTCTTATATACGGTTATTACCTAGAAGTTTATTAGGAACTTAAGGATAAGTCCCTAGAAGGGAGGATACCTATTATAAATAATAGAGTTAGAATATTATAAGTTATAAGGGATAAAGCTATAAAATACCTTTAGGCCGCCTAAGCGTCTTAAGTAAAGTATTATAATTAGAATTATAAGTTATAGATATATAATATTAGTAATTTAGTAATATTAGTTATAAAGAACTTAAAGTAATAATACTTAAGTAAGAAGTTAGCTTATAAGTATATAGGACTATTTAGGGTTATTAATAAGGTTAGATTATAAGCATATTATCTACTATTACTACTATTATATAGGATCTATAATATATTCTATATATTACTAATTAAACCTTACTACTAAAGAGACTACTCTCCTACGGTAGATATCTTTATATAAGTACCTAAACTTATTAATAATAAGGAATAATAGGAGGTAGAAGAAATTATTAGTAAGGCTAATAATAAATAAGGTATCTAATATAAAGTTAAGTAGACTAGTTAGGGTAGTAAATATAACTAATAGGTACTAGATAAGGACCTTAATAGGTCTTATAAACTAATAAGAGCCTATAATACGTTAGCGTAATTAAAGTATAAATAAAATATTAAATATATTCCTATATTAAATAAGTAGTAATAATATAATAAGTTATAATATAAGTTAAGACTATTATCTTTATATATATTATATAATAATTAATCTCTTATATATAAGTATACTTATAAGTATAATAATATAATTTAAAAATATTCTTTATTAATATTATTTAAGGAGTTAAGCTATTAGTAATATATTATATTAGAAGAATACTTTTAATCTTAATATAATCTAATAAGGATATTAAGGATATATTAATAAAAGATAAGCCTAGGTATCTTATATTTAGTAAATAACTTAAGTAAATAAGATATATAAATAACTTATCTACGCTAAAGTATAACTATAAGTTAACCTTTAATTATTAAACCCTTTAAAGTTTAAAGGCTTTATAGGGTTAGGATTATCTAGTATATCCTTATACTACTAAATACTATTAAGTTTAGTTTAAAGGAGTTCTATTTAACTCTCTAACTCCTTATTCTATATATTTAGTATATTAATTAAAGCCTATAAGTTAGTAATAATATTAGGCGCTAATCTAACTATTATAACTATCTACTTATAGGCTTTCTACTATTAGATTATCTTCTTACTAAGCTTCTTTCTCTTTATTAAATATATATCTACCTAGCTAGTCCTAGTAATAGCGCGTATAAATTTCCTTATCTTCTTTTAAAAGGGAGCTAGGATCTATTATAATAAGTACTTATACTATTATAGAGCTAAAGGATTAATATACTTACCTTTATATAATTATTAATACTATAATAACTATTAATATACTAATAATAAGGGGGAGTATTACCTTATTTATAATTATCTAAACCCTTTATAAAATAAGTCTTATAAGGAAGAGATATACTACGTAAGTTAGCGAGCCGTTATATAATATATATAAGTAAATATACTTAAAATAAGTTAATATCTATATATAATATTAATATATTATATAATATTATATAATATTAATAAGATATTATAAGTACTTATAAGAGAAATATTATATATAATATATAATAAGAATATTATATATATTAGTAAATATATTTTATAATATTATTAAGCTAAAGTAATTATTTATAAGAGAGGCTAAAGGAGTTATAAGAAGTTTTAAATATTAGGATAAGAACTTTATTAATATCTTATAATACTATCTTAGTATAGTTTCCTTTAAAGCTATTTAAATTATAATAATAATAATAAAGGTTCTATCTAATTTTATAACTAATATATTAAAGTAATATATTACTTATTATATCTTATATTTATAGATATTTAGCCTATTATTAATAATAAAGTATACGCGCCTACTAGTTAATATTACCTTCTTATTTTTATATTATTACTAATATATATTATTAACGCTTATACCTAATAAATTATTCCCCGCTAGTATATAGTAATATTAATTACACGAAAATATTATATACCTTAATACTTAAAGTTAATAAGCTAAGTATCTAATTATATATTAAAGGTATTTAGAATAATTCTAAATTATATTATATATTATCTTAGTATAATTAAAAGATATAGATAGTTTAGAAGTATATATATACTATTTAGATAATTTATTAATATACTCTATTATTAACTACTAGATAATATTATTACCTCTTTATAAAAGGTTTTAATACGCGCGTCCGGCCTAGCTAATATTAATACTATATTAGTAGTAGTACCTTAAATAACTCTTTTCCCTTATTTTTCTTATATAATTTTAAGGTTTTTTAATAAGTATTCTAGTTAATCTTATTAGCCCTAGGGACTAGGGCCTAGGAGGGGAGGTACTTATTAGGCTTAGGTATATATACGCCTTACGCGCTACCTTATAACCTACTTTAGGTAACCTTCCTTAGAAATATAGGGTAATATCCTAGTAACGGGAGGCTTAGATTAAACCTATACTTAGTAGATATATATCTTCCTAGCTATCCCCTATTATTCTTCTAAGTTCCTTAGAGATTAATTCTTTTATTATAGTAGGCCTACTACCTAATCTATTAGTAGACCTATACCTATTATTAAACCCTATAATATAACTCTACGTCTTTTATTACCTAATACGCTGTTATAGAGCTAGCGGGTATAGGCCTTATAGTATAAGCCTTATTAGAGGGGAGGTTAGTACTTAATATTATCCTCTATATTAACTACGCGTCTAGTATATAAGTAACGGGTATATTAATTATATTTAAAGGGAGGCTAGGGAGTAAATTATTAAGGCACTTCTTTAAAGGCTAGGGGAGTAGGTTACTAGGGGTCCCTAGGTAGAATAACTACTTAATTAGTTATATTAGTAAGGGCTATATACTAGTAGGAAGTAATACTATTATTAAGGTAGCTATTAGGGCGAGTACTTAATAGTATTTCTTTAGGGCGAGGTTCTATTAATATAATATATCTAGGGTTTACTAGTAGGGTCCTAGATATAACCTTAAGTCTTAAATTAATCTTCTTTAAGTATCTAGTACGCCTTATACTATTAGTCTTATAAGATTTAACCCTCTTATTAATAGTATTAGGGTATAACTTAAAAAGAGCTAGGCGCTTAGAAGGTATTAGTAGGGAGCTAGAGGAGCTATATTTAGTATAGGAAGGGTAATAATATATACTTTAAAAATAATTAATATAGCTTATAAGGCGTAGATTATAGGGGGGAGGAATAATATTTATAGTAAGGTATTAAATAATAAAAATAAGGTAGGAAGAAAAAATTAGTTAGGTTATAAGGATATATTAAGATATTAGATAGTTAGACTAATATTAGTAGGTAAATCTATTTATTCTAATATATCTTTTAAAATATAATATTAATTTTTATTATTTTTAAAGTATTAGATAGCTAAAAGTAAGTTATATAACTTTATTTAAGTAGAAAATATTATAAAGGGTTAGTAGGTAGGTAGGTAGTATATAAAGAGATATTAGACTTTTAATATTCGCGTAGTCTAAGAAAGGAATCTGGGAGACTTATTAACTAACTAATAAGTAGCGATAAGCTCAGGGTCCTAATTACCGGATATTCTATTATAGTAAGAAGATGTACTAAAGATATCTACGAAACTAATTATATTCGTTATATCGCGAATATTATTAGTCGTTACTAAAAATAATTGCAAACACGGAAAATTATCGTTACTAAGCGGATATCGTTATGACTAATATCGCTATAGACCGGTTTGACTGTACTAGTATATCGATTAATAACGAGGCAGCTCAAGCCGATATCGATGGAGCTATTTCAGGCTCCTGCTTACTACGCCCGATCGATTGACTGATTTCCCCACCTAAACCATGCGTCCAAAAGCGATGAATGAGTATGGGTTTTCTATTCCTAATCCCATCCCCAAATCCCATCACCTCAGCTCCCAAGCCGCCAAACCCTGAAATCCCATCGCCTCCCTCCCCCTCGCAGCTTGATACTCCTCAACACCCAACCCCCTCCCCCCCCGTCCCCCCACACTCTCAACCGCATACACCGTAACAGTCTGACCCCTCTTACCCAGCCGTCTGGTCTCAACATCCGCCCACCAAAACAAGCCATTGGTGTCGAAAGGCACGGCATCATCTTCTCCACCATCGAGACCGTGGATCGAGAGGAAATACACAAAGGGTTTGCCGGCGCCGTTCAGAACGGGATCCCAATGCTCGCAGACGAGGGAGAATTGGAAGCGTAGGGTGGGAGATGGATGGTGGGCGATGGGGATGGTTTTGTATTTGGGGAGGAAGCTGGATGCGCTGATGCCTTCCTGTCCGGCTATATTGTAGATCTGTGGCGGTTCTCCGCCTGCGTCGCCGATCATGTATTCCTCCCAGCTCATACTGCGACCGTCGGAGCGGAAAGCTTGGGATCGGTTACTCGGGAAGTGCCGGAGGCTGAATTCGTCGTTGGACATCGTGAACATGCGCGGAGTGAATTGTTTGTTGTAGGGTTGGCCTGCGCCGGATATGTTACCGGCGCCCCAACAGGTGTCGATGCATTTCCATTGGCCGTTGTCGATCTTGACTGCGTTCCAAGCGTGGTTGGAGTTTTCGGTTGGCAGAGGGGTCCCAGGCGCAAGGGAGGCGGCGAATCCGAAGCCCTTGCCATGACCGCCGACGACGACAGATTCCATGCCGGCTTTGGTGGCTATGGCGGTGAAGAGACCAGCGTAGCCTTCACAGACGGCAAGGCCTGTGGCGAGGGTGGAAGCGGGGGTGGAGGACTGGATGTTGTTGTTGAAGAAGGATACGACGTCATACTCGACATTGTGATGGAGCCAGGTGAAGATGCAACGAGCCTGGTCGGTTGGGGACGAGAATGGGGCGGTTAGTTGAGTGGCTAGCCAATCGAGGGAGGGGACAGATTGCCGGGGAAAATTGGCGGCGTGAGCGTCTGGGCCGGAGAAGTCGCGGCAGATGAGGCAGGACGATTTGGAGAGAGGTTCTTGGGTTTGAGATGTAGGTCTTGGTTTGGTGGCCATTGCTTTGGATAGATCAGGGCGAGACATGAGAGGAACAGGCGGTGGGACTGCAGCCTTCGGAATTGCAGGAGTGCTAGCTGTTCCATTGACTCCGTTCGCAGTGCTTGTATCTGGAGGTTTGTTCATGCCGTTAGTGGGCGCAGGCCTAGGAGGCTTAGGAGGCGGTTCCTCTGCAGAGACGTCCCTGGCATGTCCCCGTCGTTGCGGCCTTCTGGGCGGAAGCTGGGGTGTCGTAGGCGAAGGAGTTGCAGTCTCCTCTGTGACCATCTGTGGAAATGATGTTGTAGAACTTAAGGATACTCTCTCCTTCTCCACGTCCTTGTACCCCGAAGAAGCCTTTGGCCTTTCGATATCTTTGTATCTGTTCTCCACATCCTCTTTAGTCCGCTTGGGTGGGAGGGGTGGTAAGGCCGGGGGGTGTAAGGTTGGAGCTTTTACCCTGCCTGAGTCGAACGAGGTGTGTCGTGAGCTTGGTGTCCTCGGGATTCCATTTGACAACGTGGAGATTGTGGAGATGGTCGACGATATTGACTCGCTAGAGACTTTCCTAACCAGCTGCTGCTCGGAAGGTCTGCGTGGCGGCAAAGCGGGTGAAGGTTGCGTCGAAGCCTTTCTTACAGGTAGTCTTGGAGGTGGTAACGGAGCAGGCTTTGTGGGCTGACCGATCTTTTGACCTGTTCGAACGATGTCCGTAGGTGGAGGAAGCACTGCCTTTCTAGGTCCATTGGGCTCATTGCCGACACCATTTCTACTTGACGATCTGACGTGGTTAAGAGTCTGAGGTGTAGCGATTGACTGACTTCTCTGTTCCAGCTGAGGCCTTTCGTGAGCTTGGGTGTTCCAATTGGAATGCTTGGCGGTGATGGGAGCCTTCCCAACCTGCTCCAGGTTGAGCGCGGAAATGCGAGCTTGAATGGAAGACATCCGCTATAGTGACAAGTCTATAGGATATTGACAACAGAGAAAATAAATTGGAGGCTGGATTGCACTTTCTTGGCGCCGTTTCATGGTACATTTGCATCAGCGACGGCGGAGGCTGTGCACGCACCAAAGGATTCGTGCATGGCTAATGCAGGATGTGATACGGAGGCACGGAGGTCTCTGTGTGTATAACGAAGTACGTGCGGATGTCATTGGAGAAGGTGAGAGGTCTTGTAGGGCGCCACAATAAGCTAAGCGCAGCATTATCGAACTACTGTTTAATATACATGCTCCACGCTTTCACGCTTACATGACAAAGGATATTATGAAGAACATGATGATCCACGAGTCTAGACGTCTTCATGTGCTGTGCCCTTGCCTTGTCGCCCATTCGGCGGTGGTGCGTTATCTCATACAGGGTAAATAGGCAACCAACGCTCCACGGTCAAGAGATGATGGTGAACAAGGCTCATGACTCAAATTCAACATTCACTTTTGACTTTGTGCTACGGAAAATATCCTATCCAATATCCACAAAACTCCGAGCCCCTCAGGACCGCCCCCTAGTTACAATTGTAAAGCAGCAATGCGAGAGGGGGCGCAAGATCGTAAGTCATAATAGCCGGTCTGAACTCGACCAGCCATGAAAAGGGTACCACCAAAAAATCTCACCATGGTAAAATCCGAAGAAGTTTTCGGAATTCTGTACAAGATTATGACTCTTTAGCGCAAGATGTAAATGCTTCCACGTTTTCGGATCGATCGAATTCTCATGTCTAAACAACAGAGGCTCTCGACGGGCCTCGGGGTATCGTAGCGACAGAATGGGGTCATCTTCGTAACGCCATGATGCGTCATGCGGTGTATCTGTATGTACTCAAGACTTGTAGATGTTTGTATTTACGTGGTCGTGTGAAGGGAGGCTTCTTCTCTTCTCCTCATGTGTGCGGCTTGTGTCAGCAGCGATTGACACATCTCGTGAGTGACTATCCATGATTAGCTGAGACTTACTGCTTGCAAGGATTGTATGAGACTCACTAGGCCATACGGCGGCTTTGTCGAACATGCGAGCATGCACTAGCAACAGTTTGCTGCCATATCCACTCTCTTCCATACTGGGACCGTTTCTAGGTGGCGCTGAAGCAACCGAGTCCATAGTCCCGCTATTGGCCAGCTTCGCTTCGGCACTTGTGAGAACTTTATCGATTTTCTCAAACAGCTTCAAGTCTTCGTCTTCCAGGAGCATGATAGCCGGCACTTGGCTATAATCGATTGCGTCCCTCCCAAGGATGCCGAGATACCGACCCACACGCTGTTGCACTGTCGAAACCCACTCTGCGAGAACTTGGGCACAATCAAAAGCGCACAACCCGGACTGCAAGGGCAGCTCTCGTGAGGTGTAGTCCGCAAATGAAACACCAAGTGTGTCCGACATGGCCAAAGCGTTGACTGCGTAGGTAGCTGCTCTTCGTAGGTGCCGCTCACGTTTTGTACATTGTCCCGAGCTTTGGCTTGGCTGCTTCGTTCTTATTGACTCAGTGGATGATTGGTCTTCAACCTTGACATGCGGAGCATCTGTGCTTGGGGAACTGCCCGTCGTGCCTGAATCAGCGGCAGAACCGCTGTTGCTGGTGTTGGGAGAACACTCTGCGTGCTGAATCATCTCGGTACCCCGAGCCAATTCCTCTGCCATGGCATCGAAGTCGCGCTTAAAGAAAGCCTCCTTAGATCGACCGAGGTTGACGAACAAGCGAACGTATGCAAGGTCCAGATATGGTATGCAATCTGCAGAGAGGGAGCTGGCACCGAATGGATTGGGCCTCTCCACGCTATGCTCGGGGTGGGTAGCCCAGGCTGCCAGCCACGCTCTCAAAGCCGGCTCAATATGAGCGTGCATGGATTCAGTCTCCTGCGTTGTCCACTGGGGTCCAGTATGTCGTTGGCGCGTTTCCCAAATGAAATTGTGAATAGCATTGATGAGTACAAGGCAGCCGAAGGTGCTTGGCTTGATATCGCTTTCAGGCAAATCTTGCAGGACAAGTGTCGACTGGTCGAACGGCTGGGGAGGCTGATGAAGCCTCTGCCGTGGTCGTTGGCTTGCCATGAGCAAGGAGCTTAGTGCGGACGCAAAGGATAGATTCCTATGCTCAGCAGAGACATAACCACCCAGTGAGTACCATAATTCGGCAGAGTCGGCGGACCACAGAGCTTCATCGCATGGGAGATCGAGCCCAATCTCGGAATTCATTAGGGCAGGGGCATGATTATATGCAGAAACGCAAAGACTTGATAATACAAAAATCGCGTAAAGCGTACGCTTGCGCTCCTCACCAGAAATCCAGTGATGCCATTCTCTCGGGGTGTCGAGGGTATTGTAATTGCCGGTGCCGCTCCACCGTCCAAATCTTGTCCCATCTGCGCCCATGTGCATGTCGAGAAAACCCTCTGGCAGAGGTTTTGTAAGTTCTGCTGCTCGAGCCAGATTGACGAGAGCGGCGCAGTGCGTACTTGCGATACCTGCCAGCGTCTTATCCCCACAGTTGAAGCCATAAATGACGTTGAGTAGCATAGCCTGGACAAGCCACAAAGGAGTATTGTGAGCAGAGCTTTCGCTATTGTTATGACTGCCATGCAAGGTTGCTGACATATCCGCTTTGCGTCGTTCTTCTAGATAGAGCTGGATCATTTTCTTTGCCATTTCGAACAGTTCTCTGGACGCACTGAAATCATATTCGTAAAGCGCACCGACGGCCGCCATTGCAAGAATTAGAGAACCGCCGCCTCCCGCAATACCTGACTGGCCGAACGCAGATTGGCCGTTAGAAGCTCGGAGGTTGCTAGTAAATGCTGGAGAGTCAAACGAGAGCGAAGGGATATGCAGGAAAGGCAGATGGGGATGGAAGTAACGTATGTAAGCCGCGACATAGCGTTGGAGATCATAGGTGTTAGGCAGAGGCACACCGCCTGTGCTTCGAGACCTTACGGCGAACCCCGGGGACAGAGGTGTTGGTACCTGGGATTGTGAGGCCTTACGCCCGTTGTGACCGTATACGGATGGCTGTGACAGGCTCGTAAGTAGTGCTTGCCGGGTTGCATCGGTTATCGAGTCTGTAGAGACCGATGTTACAGAGCTCTGGCGGTTGCTGCTGCTGATTGACGCTGCCGAATTGCTGGGAGTTTCTGAATTGGCTGCCATCTGCGGATGCATATACTGACTGTCCATGCCAGGGAATATCGAGAGTGGCCTCTGAGATGGTAATTGCGGGGGTGACGGGAAATACTGCTCCTGATGTTCCGTATCGGCGTTTAACGATGTTGGGGACAGCTGCCCAGGAGGATAAAACGTAGGGAAAGTCGGTCCGGAGAGGTCCACGGGATAAGCTTGGGTAAACGATGTCTGGAACACCGTAGGATTCTGCCACACGCCCGAGGTGTTCATGGAATTGCTCGGAGCATCAAGCATAACCTCACCAACATCACCGGGGCTACCAGTACTAATCGCGGATGGCGAAGACCCGTCAATGGCATGCTCGTTGAAGTTGTTGTCGAAAGACATCTGATTCTCAAATGTGTTCAACCAAGCAAAATTTCCGTCATTTTCCATGCTCAATTGATTAAGAAAACCGTCATGGTAAGGAGATTGGCCGTCAAAGTTGCCGATCTGTGAAGAATTGGAGTAATGCAGTTGCGCTGGGTTCACTGTGGAGCCTGAACCAAACCATAGACTTTCCATGTCCACCTCACCACCAAACCCTCCAAAAGGTGGAGCTGTCCGCAAGCTCGCGCTAACATCGATACCATGGTTCTTGGTCTCCAGCTTAGGGAGAACATGAGGGTTACCACGATGCCCAGTTACAGCTGCCATTCCTCGTGGGTGGTAGCTACCAGCACCTGGGAGACCAGCCATACCGGAATAATTACTCATACCCGGGCCCATTTCATGTCGGCCTGCGGAAGAGTTCGCAGCCGCAAGCATTCCGAGCGTCGCATTGTCTACGTGACTAATGGTGTTCGCCCTCGGGCGCATTGAGCTAGTTTTGGACGTGCCAACAGCGTTGTTCGCCATTGAGTTCTTACGGACTTTCGCAGTTCCACCTGCAGCCGCACTACTCGTGCTTTCGCGTCTTGATCCCCGCTGGCGAGACGCTGGTAAAGCAGTCATGTGAAGCTTCTGCTGATGTCTTAAGAGCAAGTCCCGCCGGGCAAAGCACCGCGTACATTCAGGACATGCAAAAGGCTTTTCCTTCGTGTGTGAGCGTTCGTGTCGCTTGAGATGCTCAAGGCGTGCAAAGGATCGAGTGCATGTGGCACATATGTGAGGCCTTGGTTTATCAACCTTTGGTGGAGGAAAATTTGGGTTCCCATTCTGAACACCGCTCAATGACTTTGAATGTAGACGGCCTGTCAATAAAATCAGCCTTACTGCGATGTTGGTGCTGGAACCAAGTGCAGATCCCGGATGAAGCTTGTCCAGCCAGACATACCGTTTGGATCTCCAATTGCAGCGCTGTTTCCATCAACGCCCACACTTCCACCTGGCACAGGCCCGCTCGTCGAAGGCACCGTGTTGACTGAATCACGGGCTCCCACCATATCCGAGAGCATGTTCGTGACCAATCGTACGCTATATATGCCACCAATCCTGCAATCACCGAATGCTTATATAGAACTTCCCCCAAGCCAAAACCGCCAGTTGGAGATACTAGAGTGTTGCGGATGTCAGACTGATCTTCGAGAGCGTGGGTGGTGATGCAGGGAGTAATTGGTGGTAACGGGGTATTTGGCAGACCCGATGGCAACTAGGATCATGAATTCATTAGCATGCGAATGATGGTCGAGGAAATCGAGAGTGGAGGTCGAGTCTGGTGCTCACCCTATCATTTGAGACCTGTGCGGATAAACGTCGATGTGCAGATGCAGCCAGCCGTCATCCCAGGATAGCGTAACGGCTAGAGAAGGCTGCTCCAGGCCGCCCAACAGAATTGGGTGGTGTTTTCGAGTCCGTTGAAGATGCTGGTTGAACCACAGTGGGCAAGGACAGACGACGGCAATTCTGTAAACGGCTGTCCTATTCCAAAACACTGCGCGAGACGCCCAGCTCGCAGTGAGCTTTGTGCCACGTATGTACAACGTCCAGGTTAAGCGCCCCGGCCGATGCTATTGATGTTATATTGGCCTATGCGATTTGGTTTGGCTCTTGGTGCAGTGCGCTCCGTCTGGCGTCAGGGTTGGCGATCTTGGTCGTTGGAGCGCCGATGCCGACAAGGATGGAGCTTCGAAAGTAATGCGTGGGGAGACCAGGAAGGTCGTCCGGTGTTATGCAAAAGGTCGCAATATATGATACAAGCAGAATGACCTTTGACCAATTGACAGGCGAGTCAAGTGTTGAAGGGATGAGAAGAGTGTTGCTGATACGGCAATTCGATATGACGGAAGGCTTTCTGCCGCGTTAACTTCATTGGCGGATAGAGGCAAGAGGCAATCCTAGTAAGCAAATGCTTAGACTTGATCGGCCGTCATGCGCATTGGCACATTCTGACGGGCTGCAGGATTCTGGTTGGTGGGTGTTCGGGCGTCGAAGGTGTATGGTTCCTAAGGTTAGGTACGGTTAGGTACAACGTTGTTCTATGAGGGATGGTGGATAGCGATCTGATAAGTGGTGATATGGATCTGCCTGCAATTTGGACAACGAGCAGTCATGACACAGATAGTACTCCGTATCTACCTACCTTACTCATGCAGGCGAGGCTGATCCGCCTTGGTTTGTAGACCCTGTAGACAGGAACTAAGGTATCTTCAGAGGTGCAGGCACTCCAAACACCCCGTCCCCAAACACTATTTTGACAGACGCACGAGTCCTTCATCTAAGCACGGGGTATACCATAAATCCGCTGATTACCGTTGTTTTGCAGCCTGACTAGACTTCGAATAGCGCCAGGATCAGCTCGTGACCAGAAGGTCCAAGGATTCCACGGGCCCCCCTGGTGGCGGACTAGACCTTCCAATACACACCAAAAAGCAGCGGCAAGAGCTACCACCACCACCACCACCACCACCTGTCTGACCAGTGACCACGGCTCTTGCGCCGTCCAACTCTCGGGAAGAAAAAAGAAAGTTCCAGGGTTTCTTTGCTTCCGTTGCTTCAGGTGGAATAGGACTAGTTCTGAGCTTGAGCTTGAGCTTGAGCTTGTACTTCTCGAGGAGCAGCGGCCAGCAGTGGCCAGCGTTCTCTCTCTTCATGCGCGTGAATTAGACACTGTGCCGTTGCCACGGAGGCGAGGCCAAGCGAATCGCCATGCCATGCGCGATTGGAAGCTGCAAGTGGCACACCATCTTGACCCTGTACTACTACAGCATACCTACTTAAGTAGTTGCTGTACTAGAGGAGCAGGGTATTCGAGGTAGTACTAGTATGATGGCTAATGGGCAAACGGGTGGGCCTAGGTAGTTTCAGGCCAAGGGACATTGCTGCTTAAGGTACCGTAGTGCTCTTCGACTGGTCTAGCCCGATTAATCGAAATCCGGGGTCTAGTGCCTTTCCAACTCGCCGACGAGTCCATGTCTTGCATCCGCACCCGTCTTCGCCTACCACTAGCACTCCAGCAGGAAGATGAATGGACTGCACACCCAAGAGCCTCGCGTACACGCACGTACCCACAACCTTTGGTCGGTTCGCGAGCGGGTCCACTACGCGGAATTTCGCCCATACAGAAGTCGTGGTGGCTTGCAAAGCTGCCGATCATCCATCGTCGCCGAGATTAATTGACCAGACAGCTGGCGAGATCGCTCATAGATCGACTCCGAGTCCCAAGGGAACACCATCAATGCATGCAAACGTTCTCGTAATGGATCGACCAGAGCACCCTTCTAAGCCTCAACCCACAATGAAGACCCCTCTACTGATTGCTACCACTCATACTCTCAGGCCGCACAAGCTGCCAATATCTTCAGCTTACGTGAGTCTCGGAAAGACACATGACCATCGACATGCTCCGTATTCCTGGCCCTAGCATTTTACCTCCCGCACAGCAAATCTTTCACCATATTGAACTCAATCGCGATCCGTCAAAGACTACGGGCGATTGAACCCTTCTCTGAGCGAGAGTTCAGCCACCGAACTACACTCCGTGTGAGAAAGCCGATGATCCACCGGCCATTGAAATCATTTTTGCAGCTGGTGTGTGTTCCGCTCTGGCATGAGGAATCTGATGGTCGGAGTGACATTGAGTATGGCCGGCAAACAAGGCTATGATCAGCAACCCGATCGTTCTATGGCCGTCAATCCTTAATTGCCAACACTCAGATGGCATTTTCGAACACGATGATAGAGTACCTGAGATGAGCCTAGATATGGAACGGGCAATTCCCCAGATCTGGCCCAAATTTCAGGTCAAAGCGGGAATCTGCATCACAGTGCCATGCAACCGTCAAGTCTTGAATAGTCATTTGGAATTTCCGACTCCGTACGAGCCAACACACTGACACACAGAATCCGACGGCCATACTACGGCCGCCGACTTTTGCCTGGTGCTGCTGCTTGCTTGGGGCCGTCATAGCCGGGTGGAGCGGCCAGAATTGCAGACAGCCAATGACATTGCAGAAGGTCTACTGCAAAGTCATGCACGGCATGCATATCCACTGCGTTGGCCTCTTTGCGATATTTGACAGCCCACTTCTGGCGCATCTCATCCCACAACGCTCCGGATTTAATACCACGGCGATTAAAGACTTGCGACGGGTAGCAGACTCGCAGATTCTCTACGGAGTATTAGGCCAATTATCCTCGAGCAGAATAACGACGCGCTAGTAATGATATGCGAAGTGGGAAACGCGATCTCGATTATCCAGCGGCGTTTGATCGACTTCGCCGGCGGCAATCCATGCATTCTATATTCAACAGCCTTCAAACAAGAAACAACAGTAGCTTCCAGCTCAGGTTATTACTTCTCCACACACCGCTGCCGCCCTTTTTGCAACCATTCCCCTTAGCTGCGGTGTTGATGGCATTCTATGACATCGAAGCGAGCTGGAGCTTTTAGATATCAACTACCACCCTCCGCTCGGGGACCTAAGCTTACCATCAATCTGAAGGCGCCTTTCGGTGGGAGAGCCTTGTTCATGGGCTTGCCTATCTACACGATCATGTAATCTGGGATTAGCACGCCATTCAGCTCATTCCTGTTTGCTGCCAGCAGTGTGGCTCTTACGGATGGCTCTACCAATCGAGGACAGATTGGATTAGAAACGGTAGAATCAACAGTGTCATGCGCCGCTTATGACTTCGATGGGATATGCAGCTACTAAATCGACTTGTGTCAACCATTGAACGACCTAGGCCTAAGTATAGGGCATTGACGCACTTGACGTGTGGCGCAGAGGATCTGGCCCAAGGCATGTCTACGTGCGATATATAATCCAGGGGTCTCCGCCAATCATACGGAGCCAAAGAGCCTCAAAGGACCGAGAGTATACTTGTTCACGCAATCTCCAGTAATTGATGCAATCTTTCCACTTTGAGTTAAGCAATATGCCTGTAACACTATTTTGATCTCAACTAATGCAAGCGAGCACCCTGGGCATACATGCTGGTAAACATTATGGAAAAGCCAGCGCATCTGTCTTCAGTACCTTTTGAAGATTTGCTTCTCCTTGTCTATAAATGGCCACCATGTCTACCGTTCCCTTGCTTTATCTGTCATAATCGCTCAAACCACTCCTACCTCGAGGGTGCCGCGCTGAACTAGCTCGAGAACCAGCTCTTGAGATACTGTCGCGAGATTGGAGGGATCCAGCTCGAAACTCACCATCCCGACCAGGTCGTTGGGCGCCAGATATGGGTGGGCCTCGAGGGCGCGGTCGAGGAGGCCGTTGGGTGCCAATGGAAGAGCCTTGCGAAGGCCCCCTAGGAGGGCCTCGTCCGCCGAACCGATCAGGACCACTTTCATAACCTGGAGGGAGTCGCACGCCGAAGCGACCGGGATTCCCAAGCCCTGGAGGAGGCCGTGCAACCCCCGATCCTCTGGGAGCACCCAAGGGAATTGGAAGGCCTCCAGCATTTGGACCAGCTCTGGTACCTCCAAACCCTCCGTGACCTGTTGGATGGCCTCCAGGATATGGTTTGCCTCCATATCCAAGATTGTAGCCCGCTTCTCCCCGACCAGGGAGCCCTGCCGGACCATACCTGTCCCTGGGATACGGATTGCCGTTGGGACGGAAAGGACCCACGCCTCCTTGGAAGCCTCCAGGATATGGTCCGCCTCCATATCCAAGATTGTAGCCCGCTTCTCCCCGACCAGGGAGCCCTGCCGGACCATACCTGTCCCTGGGATACGGATCTTGGCCATTAGGTTGAAGGGGACCGGCGCCTCCTAGATCACATCTAATCAGTATTTCTGGATTGTGTACATATACAACTATGCGTCAAGAAAACATAAAACCCGCATTCTGATGGACTCATCAATTCAGGGTTAGTATCGGAATAGTGGAACCGTTTGTATCACACTCAGCAAGCTTTCATCACACGTACCGCCACCATAAATCCGAGCACGGAACCTTGCTATGGAATCCTCTTCCGCTCTTTGAGTTTGCTGTCTCGAGATCTCCTTGTCCAACGGGCCAAGACCTACCATTTTCATGATGACATGCGTGCCCCAGGGTGCCATACTGACTGTATTGAGTATGTACTCTTGTGGGAAGCCTAATTACTAGTGCCCTTGGCCGCGTTACCTGAGTCTCCAGCACTTGCTAGACGTGTGACTTAGATGCCCTTCAGCGTGTGGAGTATTCCTTTGGTATTTCGAGTATGCAAAAATACTCTGAGTGCGCGAAGAGGTAGATGATTTCCTGATAGTTGAAGCAACGTCCTTTAAGTTCCCTTGTCGATGGTCGAGGCTGCGAAGAAAAAGGAGGCTAGAGGATCGTAATACACAGTACTCATGTTCTTCCTCCGAAGTCGCAGTAGCGACGTGGTACATCATTGCCTGGTTTCATGGCTCCTCATCGCTCCTTCAAGGCAAAGTCTCGGAAGAAAAGCTTGAAAGTCTGGCACTCCGGCCTTGTTGAAAGCCGGCGAGGCGTTAGAATTGTATTGATTAGAGACGTTAGTGAGCTGGAAAGATACACGCCGTTTACAACCTACTACTCGTTTCGGATGTCTTGTAAGCAGCTCATTCTAAGTATTGATTGCTTGCAAATATGGCTAACGTCCAACACTTCGATAGGCCGAAACATCTCTTACCCAAGCGGAGAAATTCAACAAGATGACAGCAATTATTCACAGATTCTACCGTAAGTACAACAGTATTTGGGATTGACTAGCCTCAACTGACCCATCCCTAAGCTTTCAAGGTGATTATCTGATCTAAAAGGGCACCTGGGCAAAGACACCTCTACACCAAAAGGAGGTATTCATTCCCACGATGTCACCTCAAACCCCCACACCCTCATATCCACACAGACCCAAGCCCCTTCTCAATCCATCAATCCCAAGAATCAGTGTCAGAATCAGAATCAGAATCATAATACCTATCTCGCCCCCGCCGCCTCCCACCCATCTCCATCACGCTTTCCAATATCCTCCCAGCCCCATCCCGGGTTTCAAGGACAATTCTATCCCCGCCCATGCTCACACTCAAACCTCCACTCCGGTAAGTCATTGGCCGATCAGACCCATGTCGACTACCTTCACCTCCTCCACCGACAGACCCATGTCGGCTACCACCAGCTCCCTCCCTTTCACCCCTCCCATCCCCGGAACGATGTGTATGTCTCGAATGCGTCGAACCCGCCACGCTCGGTGCTGGTCCACCTACAGAACAGAAATCAGTCTTGGACTACCCGGAAACCCCTTTGGAGCTTCAAAGCCCACACCAACAGAACCAAAATCATAACCTCAAACCAAATCATCTAAAACTCATCACTTACCTCCAACCCCACTCCTGCTACCACCTCCTTCCCTCCTCGGCCCCCCAGCAGCAGCCCCAGCAGCAGCCCCAGCAGCAGCCCCAGCAGCAGCAGCAGCACCACCACTCCCAGCTCCAGAACTCGAATCCGGAATCACCGTCCCCGTCCCCTCAGTATGCGCATCGAAGCCCATCCTCGGCGCCTGCACTTCCTCCCCCCCACCTCCCCCCTCAGCTCCAAAATCCCTCACGACAGGATCATGAACGGATCCCCCTCGTTGACTACCACCACCCCGCACTCCACCACCACCATCACCACGTCCAGCATTCACACCTGGAGGAACACGCACCCTACCACCGTCCCCTCCTCCACCGCCCCGTCCTGGACCAGGCGGATAAACATACCCTCCACCTCCAGCCCCTCTCCCCTCCACAGCCGCAGCAAAAGCCTCATCACGCGGTCGAAACCGCGGATCATCTCTCCCCCGCCAACCGTTACCGGCCGTCCGCACGTCGGTGCCGTAGCGACCGCCTCGATCGTAGTGGGTGCGGTGTTTGGGATGTTGGTCGGCGAGGTAGAGGAGCCAGGGAGGGAGCGGGGCGGAGTGGCTGGTGTCGACGGGGGTGGTGAAGCACATGGAGGGGGTTTTGGGGGTGGGGATGGCGGTGGTGGTGATATGAGGTGTTTAGCATCAACGTACCTGATTCTACAATGACTTGAGAGTATGAAGATGGGAGAGGAATGTTAAAGCGTTTCTTTCTTTCTTGCGTTGGCACATATTTGTTCGGTAACAGCTGAGGAGATATGAACGAGGAGGGCGAAAGTTCGCAAAAGAGGTATTTTGTTGTTTGTACTCCATGACCATATTCCGTACCGGTCGGAAGTGGCGATATTGGCTATAGGTATATAGACGGTTATCGGGCAATCAACTGGATGGTATGTCGCAATAACGAGGTTGTACTCCATACCCATATTCCGTACCGGTTCGGTAGTGGCGATATTGACCTTACTTGTACCGTTGCTTATTGAGAGAGTGTATGGTACACCCATAACCACACCCATACCCATACCCATACCCATACCCATACCCATACCCATACCCATACCCACATCCATATTCCGTCCCGGGTCCGTACCGGTCGGTAGTGTCGAGGCGATATCGACCTGTCCTATACTATTGCTTGTTATCGAGCAACAGTATGTACGGCATGTATACCGCGATTGTGGGCGACGTATAGGACCGGGTTTCGTAGAGGGAGCTTGTGTGGAACGCCCTTGGGAGGGGGGACTTTGATATGGATAGGATAGGTGAGATATGAGATATGAGATATGCAGATATGGGATTTGTGGATTGAAAGGATGGAATGAGTTGGGGGGGTTTTTTTTTGAATGGAAGAGAGTTGGATGGAGGTTTTGAGATAGGGGGGTGTGAGGTTTGTGGAGGGGGAGGATGGGATATGGGATGGGATGGGATGGGATATAGGGATTGGGGATGGTGGATGGTGGATGGAGATTGAGAGGACTGATGGGATGAGATGGGATTGGATGGATGGGATGGGATGGGATGGGGTGGGATGAGTCGGAGATTGTTTTCTTTATTGTATAAGAGAGTATCCCTCGTCCTGGCGACTTTGGCACTCGTCTTGGCCGGGTCTTGCTCTGAAACGAGTGCCGGGATAGGATGGAGGTTTGATTGATAGTGGGACTGGGTATCTACATTCCATTCATTTCTTACTTACTTATGATGATGTTGGGATAGTCGTCTGGTAAAACAGCTAGACACTGATCGTTTTGAATACCCTACACGTGAAGCGTGTCAGCGCCAAGCTTCATCGAGGTAAGGAAGGTATTCCATTTTGAGGTGACAGGACAACAACAAGGGAAGAAACATACCCGAATCCTCCGCCCCCCGTCCCCATCATCACCCCCGGTATCTGCGGATGCCAATGGCACTCCTTCACCATCTCCATATAATGCACAAACAACAACTCCGGCGGCACATCCTTTGCATCCGCCGTATCCCTACTCTCCTCATCGTCGAATTCCACAGCTATATCCCACAATGTCAGCGTATTATCGCCCGCCGCCACAGCGACGATCGAGTCATCGTTCGGATGCCACTCGATGCTCGTAATCTGCTCCTTGTGGAATGTGAACGACGCCACGGGTTTCGGCGCCGGCATCGAGCCGTCCGGCGACGCTTGCTTCCATTTCTTCCAGAGGTTGAGGTCGTGGACGGCCCATGTACCGTCCTCGGCGCCGGTGGCAAGGAGGCGCGGCTCGGTGCGGGACCAGGATAGGACGTTGATGTCGCTGTGGCTGAGTTGGATGCTGAGTTGGGGTTTGTGGGATTTGGAGCGGGTGTGCCAGATTTTGACGGTGCCGTCGCTGCTGGCGGAGGCGAAGACGTCGGGTTCGGTTGGTGACCATTGGAGGTCTTCGACGCTGCTTGTGTGGCCGATGAAGGGTTTGTTGTCGGTGATGAATTTACCGTTATTGTCGCGGGTCGTTAGGAATATCTTGCCGTCGTTGTCCCCTGTTAGGAGACTCCCTTGGGATACTAGAGGCGACCACGCTAAAGCGTAGCCTTCCGTTCTGTGCATACGTAATGTGGATACTGGATTTGATTGCTGTGGGGTAATTGTGGTGCCTGGGTTGTCGAAAGCTGACAGGTGTGGTGTGATATTGTGGATGAGGACGCTGGCATCTTCGGTCATCGTAGCTGTGAAAGTCGTTGGTGGTCTGGAGGGATCTGACGGGGGGACCTGGTGGACACGTATACGGTTGGTCGTCGAACATAAGGGTATAGGCCTTGTTTCAAGTATTGGCTCGGCATTTTCATCGTCATCATCGTCTTCGTCGGAGTCCTCCTCGCCTCTATCTCTATCCATTCTACTCAGCCCGCTTAACTTCATAACCATCAACTCATTTTCTTGTGTCTTCTTACTCGCCGCCTGAGTTCCTGCGACCGCATACACTGTAGCCGGGTATGTCTTCCGATTATTGCCCAACGAGTCTTTGACGATGTCGAATGAAAGGCATGGCCAAGTAGTGCTGAGGGTGTGAAGCATGTCGTAGGCAGATGCATCTGGCGAAAGTGTTTGTCCTTTCTCCAACTGATTGCGTCCGGGTATAAAAGTTTGTTGATCCACGTCCATGGCATCTGCAGAACGTCAAGACCGACAAATGGCGGATCTTCCCACAGTGCCTACGGCGTGATCCACGTACCCCTTCGCTCTTCAGCTTCCCTCTCTTCGTCTGGTCGTCCATCTACGCCTGCCTCAAAGACCTCATCTTCGCTTTCGTACTCATCCTCGAATTCATCTTCGAAGTCCATTTCTTCACCATTCCCTGTCTTAAGAGGTCGCTGACCACCTTTGAGGGCTTCTACCCCATCCTCAAGTCCTTCTGCTGGTCTCTTCGCCATTGTCAGAGCGCGCTCTTTGGAGATGATGTAGAGATCGGGGGTGGTGTGTGCTGAGATGTGAATGATCTGTTGCAAAGGCACAAATCTTTTCAATACATCGATGCAATGACGCTAGTCCCCACTTGGTTCAATGTATTAGATTCAATTCGAGGCACTCTTTAACTTCCACCAATGCTTTCGTGATCATCTCAAAGACCCTCCTTTAGATCTCACTGAAAACATCACCATTGAATTGCCGCCGGACACTGGTTGAAACCCTTTCGTTTGTCCACACTCGCGTATAAGAGACTCTACGCGCCTGAACACCAGAGCTGAACTCCCCCTTCTCAAACCTCCGACTACCAATTCGGAAAATCGAGAGGACATCCGCCATCACTGTGCATAGTATATACATTAGAAAGTCTCACCAGATGCACCAGATGTTCTAGATTACAGGCAAGCACAGCCAGACACTAAAGAAAACATCAACACTGGATCGACGGGATCTGAGACACGCAAAGCTGCATGACTCTGCCCATGGACCCCCAATATCAGCACGATCCAATGGCATCCAACTTTAACAACAAAACCAATTTCAAGCCATCTGATGACCAAGATATGGGTGGTGTCGACGACAACATGAGTACAACCCCCACCAGCGGATACAGCCATGGCTATCAAGAAGCCCCTCGGCGCCAATCACAACAGTCCGAGAACTATCCACCAGCCAATGGGTCCTTTTCTCCAGGTACCGATTCCGACCATAATTCTCGCTCCAATTCCTATCAGCAACAGCAGCCCCAGCCGTACTCGAGACCATCATCAGGATTGTCAGGTTCAGGGGATAGGTACGGGTACTCGCAGACATATCAAGAGCAGAATTCTAGACCGTCTTCGTATCAGGACGCATCAAAAGCCCAGAGCAGTGTCGTGATCAAAGTTGGGATGGTAGGAGACGCTCAGATTGGGAAGACCAGCTTGATGGTGAAATACGTGGAGGGAAGCTGGGACGAGGACTACATTCAGACGTTGGGTATGGATGCGAAGACCAAGATGAGAGAGTACACCAAGACTGACGGTAGCAGGTGTCAACTTTATGGAAAAGACAATCTCTATCCGCAACACCGAAATTACTTTCTCCATCTGGGATCTTGGAGGTCAACGCGAATTCGTCAACATGTTGCCACTAGTATGCAATGATGCGGTCGCCATATTATTCATGTTCGATCTCACGCGCAAGAGCACTTTAAATTCGATCAAGGAATGGTATCGTCAAGGACGAGGATTCAACAAGACTGCTATTCCCTTCCTGGTAGGCACCAAGTATGATCACTTCATCAATTTCCCAAGGGAAGAGCAAGAGGAGATATCGACGCAGGTAAGATCATTGTGCTGAGCTCTACTCTTGTATGTGCTAAAGCATATATACAGGCCCGCCGTTTCGCCAAAGCGATGCGTGCCAGCTTGATCTTTAGCAGCACAAGCCATAGCATCAACGTACAGAAGGTGTGTTCTACCTCACCCAAGGATCTTCCCAGCTAACGCAGCACAGATCTTCAAGATTGTCCTATCCAAAGCTTTCGATCTCAAGTGTACCATTCCCGAAATCGAGAACACCGGCGAGCCCCTTCTCATCTACCAAGCGGTGGCATAGCAACACAGTCGGAACGATCACGATAGAGCATGAGATATGGCTGACGGCTGCTACCTACACTTTGATATATCTTTCAATGCTTGCATGTTGCATGATTCAGCAAGGTGCTAAAGGGGAAATGGAAATGCTTTACATTTTGTTTGTTGGCCGGATTCCAACGATCTTGTATATAACTCTCTAAGATAACCGAGCTGGAGCGGCCGATATCCTGTAATGGATCCGGATGCTCTATTGAGGCCATCCGGACTACCTTGCTTTTGACCGTTCCAAACACTGACAAACCACAGCTAGTGCCTCCCTCGCTCCATCTCGGTTACTGCATCAACGATCCTAACCTTTCAATGGCTCGTAGTCACATCCCAAAGGGCACATACGCCGTCCAACTGAAGGCATTGGTATCACTATCACGCAGAGCTTCTGCCACCGCATGGATAACCCTTCAACATCTAGAATAGCAGTACCAAATGTCGCACCGTCTCCAAGAATTTGGCCCTAGAGCTCACAGACTCCTCATCTACCACGCGCATGAATACCGAATCGCAATGACGCTCGACACCCTATTCGAGAGGAAAGCATCAGTAATACGAATGTCTTGAATTTTGGTATTATATTTTTCTTATCCTGGCAGTCTTGCAAACGAAAGGATATTCGATGCCAGCTGGCATTCTTCGAGCTGTCCTCGCTCTCTGGTACACGCGACCGTCGAAGGGGGACTTTACGTCGCCAGGAATTAGAAGATGGCTTTTAGTCAAACATACGATGGTCTGCGATATCGGACTTGTGTGTGAGTCTGGTTGACAAGTCTGAGTTGGTTGAGCAGTTTAGGAATTCCTAAATCATTCCATTGGGTTTCAATGAATGACTTGACAGAAATGTCGAATAGCCTGTTTATATACTGCAATACAAATCCTCAAAATCATCCATCGATCAACTACAACGATATTCTAAGAAAGGACCGAGAGATATTCTTGTAATACTCGTAGGTGAGATGTATATGTAGATGGGATAGTGGTGGCTGGGATATGAGTCTCAATTATCTTAGATACTCTGTAAGCTACGGTAGGGATATTTATATCATGAACGAGCTTGGAGATCGTTTTGAAATAGGGAATGATTACGCGTCCATTGGGCATTTGATGGCATAAGCGTAGGAAAGGTTTTGTTGGCCAAGAAGTGTGCTTCCGCTTCATTAGGTGGGGGGTTCTATATAAATAAGTGTGTTACCTTCAATCGCCATAGATGCGTGGTCAAATATAGGAGTTGGAAGAGCTCTGAGATCTGTATACCAGGATAATTACCTATTTGGAGATGATTCAGGTCCATGTCTTCTGGATGGCACAAGATAAGGGAGCTGTGCCACGAGCGCCATCTAACAACTATTTGAATGAGAGCAATGATGATCGTATCCAAAGAACTGCCTTGCACACCGAGAATGGAATATTATCTACATCTAGACAAATTAAAGTTAGCACGAGGGAGTAAGGTAGCTTTTCGCTTGAAGTACGGGTTCATCTCTTCTTCTTCCTTTCAGACACAGCTTCGGTACGCCTCTCATGGCCACCATGAGCCTTTCCGTTCACGCCATTGATGGCTTTCGGCTTTCCGTTGATGCCTTTCGGCTTGCCATTCTTTGATGCCTTTTTCTCGGCACCCTCACCACCTGAGATGCCAACCACGTGCCCCTCTCCCTGCTTCGCCTCGATTTCAGCATCAGACTCTTCATCGTCACTTCTCACATCCTCCGCAATGCTGTTGAACACCATGTTGTACGCGATTCTGAGAACGAAGAACAGCCAGAACAGATTCAGGCTCTGCAACGACGCCAACAGTCCGAAAGTGATGTATTGGCTGATCCAGCATTTGTACTGCTCTGTATCCCAGTTTAGCTCGTAAGGGCCGACCTCGGCGAACGTTGTCAGGGTTGCATAGAGAATGACAAGGTTGAGGTAGTGTCGTAGGTAGACCCAGACTGCCATGAAGAGGCAGTAGAAGGGGAGGATGAAGCGCGAGTCCAGATAGTTCAAGGTTTTGACAATCTGCGACCATATCCCGGATTAGCTTTGCACGCGCTTTTTGATGCTAGGACTGTTTTGACAGCTTACCGCTAAGAAGAAGTCGCTAATATCATGGGTGATATACACCGCCACTCCCATGTACGTGAAGTGAAAGCGGTAGCTCAACCAAATCAATGCCAGCGTCACGATATGATGGGCTACAAGCTCCTTAAAGTCCTTCCTCGGCTTCTCCATTCGCAAAGTTAGCACGATGAATTGCTGGGTCCAATAGCTAGCTTGCAGAAGATAATACGCCTTGAAGAGCCCCTCGTGCGATCTGTGCGGAAAGTCTTCGAACATGCCCGCGGTGTTGAAATACCACACTGGGGTGCGATACATTACGTAGAGACCTAAAGGCCCGAAAACGGCAAAGTACATGGCTGTGTATACTTGTTCCATGAAACGGTTTTGCTTGGCTCGAGAGCGGATACCGTACCGAATTGCCATGGGACGGATGAGCCGCTGCATGAGGAATTCGCGGGTGAAGGTGAGGACAACTATGTAGAAAGCCACGAAGGCAAAGTCCCAGGCGCCTTTGCCATAATATGTGGGGGCATCATTGAACGAAGGCCATCGCAGAGTTTCACTTCCGTGGCTGGCGTGGAAGGGTATGAGCGGGTGGTCTGCCGGTAAAGCGTAGGAGAGGAAGAGGCATTTATGGAGTGGGTTTGAGGGGGTCGGATCGAAAGCGTAGGCAGCGAGTATTATCAGGATAAGGATAAGAGGATTGATCCATGTGTGTCGGAAGGAGAAGGCTTTCCAGCGCCTGAAGAGACTCTTCGCTTTTCGCCGTTTTGAAAATGGGCGGAAAGGTTTTGACTGAGGATCTCGCTGGAAGACGAGTCAGATACTCTGTGTCCAAGCATTATAAACATTAACTTCCTTACCGGTCCGTTGGGTGTTAAGGGAGGAGAAGTGAAGGTCGGGGTGGGCTCGAGGGTAGAAAGTGCTGAAGCCCCAGTGTCTCCACGCAGCTCTCCAACAAAACTACCGGACTTCCGCCTTGGTCGCGGCATTCTTACGGCAAAGAATGTCACAATTGGTTCTTATTCCGTGAAGGAGTGACTGTGGTCAAGAGTGAATGATGGGAGCATTGTACAGTGTACACCCCATAGAATAGTTATTGTAAATTAGTCGCGTGCTGACGGAGCTTATGATAGGTCCAGGGGAAAGGGCCAATCTATCCGAAGCCTGCCCCGACCTTCCCGCCTTAACAGGCCCATGGCCGCTGGAGTACGGGACATCAATTCTACCGAGCAGAGTCGTCAAAAGAATCCTTACAAGCAATGATCATGATAAGTTGCACATTGAAGTTGGTTGTTCTTTATGACGCATGGTCGAGAGTAGTATTCTGGTTCCGCGCACCATCACCACTATATACCGGTGCTATGTAAGAATAGCGAAGTCACTATCATGCAGACGCTGCCATTCGGACGCTCGTAAACCCTCATCACATGTTGGATTCGCCCGAAGGTCGCAATTCTGGCAGGTCCCCGTTGGCATACGATCTATTTTTCGGATTTTCTTTGCTGTAGGCTCATGCTCTTCCCACTAGGTGCATTGCCATGTTCCGACCGACTCAAGCCAGCCTTCTTCCTGACAGGTAGCTCACCTTTGCCAGAGGTGAGGACGGTGAGTAAATATTTCAAATTCGGCAATGTGTGCCTAAGATCTACCATCCTCGAGCCTTGCCGACTCATCAGGAGCTCGACGTCCGAATTCAATAGGAAGACCCCGTACTCGAATCGATAGGTGACCGCTCCTTTCTGATAGAGAGGAAACGTGCGCGCAGCTGTAGAGGACATATTAGTCGATATGGGGTCAAAGATTGTGGATGTTGAGCCATGAGGTGATGGTGGATAGGGAATAGGAGTCAGGAGATATAACGATAATAGATAGACTATTTGAGCTACGTGCCCTAAAGCAGCGGCGGTTGAAGCAGGGTCGGCCTCGGTAGCGGACGTGGAGGCAGCATTGGGTAGGTGGAGCCTTCCGATCGTGAAAGAAAGGGGCTTCTGTTCGTAGGGTTCAATAGGATATATCGCTAAGAGGTCTTCGCATATCCGCCGTGTCTGACCGGTAATTCCCAAATTAGTTGTCTTCAAGAGGGTTCTGCGATTGGTCACATTGGCTTGGATGGATTCTAGACGGGTTTGCTCGTTCTCTTTTTCGATACTGCCTCGAGCCATAGCATTTCGCCGGATTGCGAGACTGCTTTGGAGTTCGGCGCGTCGGCTTTGCGCGTTCTTGAGTAGCTTGCGTGACGCCGCAATTGAGCGATTGGTCGAAGTCAGACTTTGCTCGGCTTGCAAGGATGCATTCATTGCGTCCAAAGACTGCTTTTGCTCTTCCAAGAGACTACTGATCTGCGTCGTAAGCGTTTCACGTGTAGCAAGCGCGTCTTGGATGCAGTCATCGAGATTTGATAGACGCATTAAGGCGTCAAAGGAGGACGTCGGTTGCAGTCCATACGCCTGTTTCGAAGGTAGCGGCGCGCCGAGAATCGACTCCTCTAGCGGCAGATCTGTAAAGCTTGTATAGATGCCATCAGACAGATGGAGGAGGATACAATTTTGGGGAAGAGGATGGTGAAAGCTCTCCAGAGTTTTCCCAATGAACTGCAACGAACGCAAACAGAGCTGCAACTCGACCAACAGAATGTGGGAAGACATATTCTCCGTCTGGGCCCAAAATTTGATGGTCAGTCCATCCAGTCGCGTAACCGACGGGCCGTAGATGCTGAGATCGAAGAAGCGGAATGTCGGGTTCATTGCCTTCTCGATAACTTCGCTCACGTATATAGGCTCCTCCAACCCAGCGCAGTGTAAGGAGAACCATGTATCCGCTAATTTCTCGCGCGCGACGTCCTCCAATTTGTTCTGCCGGACTCTTGGTGTAGCATTCGACCAATTGAGCGTACTCCTCCTTCTAAGCTTCTTTGGTCGAAGCTTCGTTGGCGCGTCGCTGTCTGAGCTGTCCTTTTCAGGACCTCCACCGCCTTTTGAGGGTGACGACCTGAGGTCATTTGATGACCTGGAATGTTCGAGCTTATGGGTCTCGCGCTGAGCAAGGATTTTCGCCGGTGTCTTGAGTGCATACGGTAAAGACTCATCATCGATTGTCTTTCCTCGACATCTTGGACGCGGAGAAGAGAGGGTCAGATTCCGCAAGGAGATGCCTTGAAGATGCCGTAGCTTGCGATTCTACATCATCCGTTCAGTCAGCGTGAGCCTCCAAGGCTAAATAGTCGGTATACGCACGGACGGCAGAAGCCACGGCCGGTCTCTCGTGAGCCCTTTGACGTCGTTGAAGCTGCTTACGCCAGTTCTCGCTTTACTGGCTTTTGATTCATGCTTGGTGGGCATAGTGTAATATTACGGCGCATTGCGGTATCGGTTGATGAAAATACAAGCAAGGCATCATTTATAAGTCACAAAAGGAGAGTACAACAGTATTTTTCCGACTTATGGACAAGAGCCGCGCAGAGATCTGTAAACAAAGAGTAAGGGCGCAACGTCGTCCTCCATGCAGGAAAAACATCAGCATCGAACGCGGAATTAGGTTCCGCTGTATTCTACTCCATTGACACCCATCTGATGCTTGAGGTTATACCTTACCTGCTCCTTCGGTTCGCACTCCTATGGCTGCTGTTCAAAAAGTTCTGCGCCGTCACACAACCCGCTTTGGCAAACATCCTCCCAATACTCTTCTAGTCTCAAATCCCATACAAAAGGCTCGTCGGCCATCCAAAAGCGACAAACTGCTAGCATTCCCTCCCAACTCTCTCCTAGTGCGAAAACCGATCCAGAAAGGTGTTCCTCTGCCCAAAATCGACGTCCCCGAATCGAATTATGGCCAGTACATTTACCTCTACGGCAACATACAAACGGACCAGGTCGTCTATTCTCTGACTCGCCATCTAAAGGTATATACATTACTCCAATGTTCTCCACTATACACCGCCTAATCCCTTGCTCTACAGAACAAAGATGCCATGGATCAACTTCCCTACCTGGGCAAAAAGACCGTTCCATCCGCCCTCAGAAAAGACCTTTGGAGTCCCCTCGCAATGGTCTACTTCCCCTCCCACCATGCCGGGCTTGACGCTTACCGCAAATTGCGCGAATTTCGGCGCCTGCATGAAACCTCCTATGATCTCGAAGACATTACAGAAAAAAAGGGCAAATACGCTGGCTCGTTATACCCAATAAAGAAGCGCGGACGAATATTGATGAACCAGAAAGCCAATTCGATAGCTGATTTGGCTGCTGTGTTGCTGCAGCTAGAGGAGGGCATAGAAATGGGAAAAATAGAACGACAAGAAGAGAGGATACAAAGAGTTGAAAGGCGGAAGATACAAAAAGGGGCGCACAGAGTGAAGAAGGATCCCGTGCATTTGGGGAGGGAGATGGGAGGTGTGGAGGGAGTGCGTGTAAGGTGGGCGAACGAGACGGACCTGGAGTTTGCAGAGACCTGGCCGAAGGCCGTGCATCACGGAGAGTTGAAGAAGAGGAGGTATGATGCCGCGTGGCCGGTCATGGGGCAGATGACCGACCAAAAGGAGATGGCTACAGTGAAGGCTCAACCAGAAGTGGAGGAAACGCCGAAATCTATATGGGGTAGATTGACCTCTTTGATACCTAGAGCGCAGAGCACGACTGTCGCGACGGCTTAAGCATATCTGGATTGTATGAATATGTAAACTCGATACCACCGCGGCAGATAAGATCACCTAGAATGTCATTACATCGTAACGATTCGCCCGCCCACCGATTTCTTTCATAATACTTCTAGTTTGCCCCATAGCTTCGACTTATACACCAATTTCTCTGTAGAATAAGCCCAATATGACACGAATCTCATATTCATTCCACTAACCTAATCATGATACTTCCCTAATAGAGAAGACCACCGCATCAAAGCAAGTAGATGAATATGTAGTAGTGCGATAGGATGTGGAAATTACGTCGGTACAGTAAGCAGTAAGGAGGGTTCACGATACTGGTGAGGCAGGCACGAAGATTGTGGCAGTTGGGATTCTGCACTCGTCAGTGATGGCTAAAATAAAGTACTTACTTTACAATTCCTTGTGAGGCGGCTTTGGCGCTTGACCTTTTAGCGTGTGCAGTTCCAATGCGATTGGCCTGCTGCAAGACCCTGACCACGACCCCACGAATTACATGACTCGACGAACTCATTAAATCAGTTATATCTTCCACGTACGTAGACGGATTTCTATAATTTTTAAAGCGTTAGATACCGTAGATAAATGCGCATCTTTTAACCTACTTAGCTACTTATCATGAGTCGTTGTTACTGGTAGGGTATTACCGTGTGCAATTCAATGCGACTGGCGTGCTGTATTACCCAACCTAAACCCCGCGGTAGATATACTTATAAAATCAGTTATATCTTCTACGTACGTTGTCGGATTTCTATAATTCTTAGAGCATTAGATACCTTAGAATAATGCGTATCTTTTAGCTTACTTAGATTAGTATTATAAGCGTTGACTGTTGATTAATATTTTGTAAAATCAGCAACTGTGGGGTCGTGGTCGGGGTGTTGTAGCAGGGCCAATCGCCTCGAAACTGCACACGCTAATTATATTGACGTCGCTCTCCTATCGGTGACACCACCATATCGTTCACGACATGCTTTCAGGGCCGAGACAGGAACAGCTACATGACCATATCCTGACTGGCCATCGACCGTCTGGGATACGGAATGGTGATGATAATGGAGTTGAGAAGTCAGGGGAGATGCGCGGCGGAGCGTCGAAGCTGAAGATATTATATGGAGCGGAGCCTCCTCTAACCGAAACACTTCCAAAGCGACAAGAACTGAACAGGACTTGGATAAAACGGGCAAGAAGACGTGCTTTAGCCTTCGTAACTTGCATTTTCATTCTATGGCAGTACAATAACTCCCCATCGCTAGGCATTCGTTTCCGTCATTGTCAAGATGTGCTGCATTCCAAGTCGCAGAAGCCTCTTACTATCTTACCTGGTCTACCGGACTTTGTTCCAGGTCCTAATGTTTCTCTGATTCCTTTCACCTTTAAACCGCTTCCACTTGGCTCCATCAGGCCTCTGGGATGGATTAGAGATCAAATGGAGCTCATGTCTAAAGGTCTTGCTGGCCATCAGTATGAGTTCTATCACGTTGTCAAAGACTCTCCCTGGCTTGGCGGGCATTTCGAATATTCTGTCCTCAACGAAGGCTTTCCGTACTGGTTCAATGGGCTGGTCCCACTTGCCTACGGCTTGAACGACAGTCGCCTGATACATCAGGTTAATGATGCTTCCGATCAGGTCCTTAAACGTCAACATTCAGACGGTTGGATGGGCCCCGAAAGCGTTGGTGGCAGAGATCTCTGGGCTCGCTTCCCCTTGTTTCTTGGACTTTCGCAGCTAGTCGAAGCAGATCCTAGTCGAGCGGACAAAATCATCCCAGCAATGTATTCCTTTATATATCTGATGCGCCTCATGTTGATAGAGAACGTAGGCTTTGACCAGATCTGGGGTAGGGTCAGATATCAGGACATGCTGATTTCGTTGCAATGGCTATACGAGAATCATCCAGAGGGTAACGAACACACTTTGTTAGAGACAATGTACTTGCTCTTGTCGCGTGGCTTGCACTGGTCGGACTGGTGGACCAATGGCACATTCATCTTTGCAGATCTCGACTCAGTGCAGCCTCCTATCACGGATCAGTCTCCAGAATTTCCATTTGTACATGGGGTTAACGCTGCCCAAGGTCTCAAAGCTGGAGCTGCAATCTACCGTTTTACAGCCAACGAGTCTCTCCTTGGAAACAATCGTATTGGGGTTAATTGGACATTTACCTACCATGGAGATCCTGCTGGAAGTATCATTGGCGATGAAAGAGAGGCAGGCACTAACGCAAACAGGGGCTCTGAGCTGTGTTCAGCGGTCGAGACGATGTACTCTATGTCTTATTTGTATCAGACACTAGGTGATAATTACTTTGCGGATCGATGTGAATTGGCAGCCTTCAATGCTCTACCAGTCAGCATTACAGGTAATCACTGGGCTCATCAGTATCTGACTTTGGCAAGCGGACCAATTGCAGATGCTTTGGAGAGTCCGACCCCATTCTGGAACGTCGGAAGCCATGGAATCGTGTATGGCCTGGAGCCCAATTACCCATGTTGCACAGTCAATATGCCTCAGGGGTTGCCCAAATACCTCTCAGCAGCTTTCGTCCGTGTTGGCAACAATGGTATTGCTCATGGTCTTCTCGGCCCGGCCCAGGTGTCTACCAACACCCCTTCTGATACATTTGTCACCGTGGCCACTGATACCATTTATCCTTTCAGTCCTATTCTCAATTACAATATCAGTGCGTCAGCTCCCTTTACCTTTTACGTTCGGGTTCCTTCTTGGTATGTCCCCACCAATTCATCCGTCAGCCTCAATGACAATGGCGCCGAGTATCCACTTGCGCCCGATCATCATACGGGATTGACTCCATTATCCATACCCGCGGGCAACAGTACGGTGAAAATCTATTTCGGTGCCCAGATTCGAGTTGTGCCTAGGGCAAATTCCACAGTGGCCATCTACTATGGCTCCCTATTATATGCACTAGACGTTGGACAGACGACAACCGTCCTGGGTCCGACTCTCTACAACACCTCCTTCACCGGTGGCGATGGCCCTTACAATACTAACTCACCTATTCTTCCAACTGAGGTCCATAATTATGCATTCACGAACACCACGCCATGGGACATAGCCATTGACACTTCGACCTTGATCTTCCACACCACATCCAATGTTACCAGCGAAAAGACATTGGCAAACCCCATCTTTGAGTATAAGGCGCCTCCAACGTACATCACCGGCAAAGGTTGCCAGATTTCTTGGCGCTTGTACAAAGGGCTTCCAGAGCCGCTCCCAGCGCTGCCCCATAGAGCTTCCCACAGGACTTGCACGGGTAATATCACAGACATTGTGCTAAGACCCTATGGTAGTCTCAAGATTCATATGGCCGAACTGCCGACTGTGGATCTTTCGAGGAATGTGTCTGAAATAGCCGCAATGAAGTGAGACGTACAGAAGACGATGAGCTAGGCTCACTAATAGTTCACCTTGGTATCGATATAGCAGCGGCCACATCTGGATACTAGCTGGTATGTCGTGTGGCCTACACTTGGTGCCATTTTCCATGTCATGACCGCGTGGTAAATAGTGTTTAGGGGGAGTCTTGTGTCTGTACATATCCCTGTATATTCCTAGATTTGAGATAGTGTTTACCTTCCGAAGAGCTCGCGTTGCATAATTCAGGGCTAACCAAACATCAACTACTACGGTATGTTCCACCATGCTAAGATATAGAATTAGGGTAATTACTAGAGGTCGAACAAAGCGTGAGAATTGCACTTCGGTAGGAGATGAGTCTACGGCTTTAGACATGTTCTGCAAAGGATAGACTACTAGGTGTCAAGGGGGTTATTTGTTAGCGTCTTGGCAATTTTCTAGCAGCCACCAGAAAAGTGCCAAGGCGCTAACAAATAACCCCCTCGACATACGCCTTGCGCAATATAAGTCTAGCGGATGGATCATGTGATCTAGTTCTATCCTACAGCCGAGCAGGGCTGAGAGTCTCCACCAATCTTTTAATACCTTGACTCATGTACAATTCTCTCGAGTAGTACCCATTACCACCAAGAATAAATGGACAGATTCCACTGTCCTCGAACGATCTCATCTCCAAAGTCTGATTTACGTTGGGAGTTCGCATATCTCCCCGAGGAGAAAGTGTTATCTGCGTCTTCTGCTCGCTCGAAGGCGAAGATGGAGACTATATCACGGAGCAGACGGCGGTGATATTTTCAGCCTTTTAACGAGGCTGTACGCTCAATTGCCATGGATACATCTCAGGCGAATCTTCTCCCCCGCCAGATATGGGTGGATCCAACGCCAATTACCGACTCTTTACCCCATTCTTGCACACCATATAGACTCACCTCTGGTGGTGAGATCAACATCGGCGGCGGCACAATAATTACCCTTACGCAAGACGCCGCCTTCCAGCCAGCCTGCCTTGGGACTCCAGTCCCTCCACCTTTCGACCCGCTCCAGCCTGGCGTTGATCTTTCCGTGATTGATGGGCAAGATCCTTGGTATTCATCGACGAACCCCCAGATCTACGCAATTTCGGCGGTAACAATTGTCAGCTACATGCTACTTATTATACTCTTCATCACACCGAGAACCTTTTTCGTGGGTGGAGCGGGTGGAGGTGGCGGTTTTCTAGGCCAAAGAGGTATGGTTAGTGGGGCATATGGAAGCAATTCAGTGATCGGGATCGGGAGCAGACCATGGCTTCAGAAGATAGCAGCTTTGACCGTTGCGGTCTCGTTGACTATTGTTACGGCGAATACAATGGAGTGGGCTCACCGCCAGTATGATGCCGGATATCAAGACTCAACCGAGTTAACTATAAAGGTGGTCAGTAGTACGGAGGTTCGTGCTGTAAGGGTAATATCTGAGACGTTTCTCTGGCTCGCTCAAGCTCAGACGTTGATTCGGCTATTCCCAAGGCACAAGGAGAAATTATTGATTAAATGGACAGCCTTTTCTCTGATAGTATTGGAACTCCTATTCAGTATCTTGAATCACTTTCTTGTTGAAGGCTCTTCAGGCCATCCAAGGCGATTCGTATCAGCAATACCGGCTCTGAATTACCTCTTCGCCCTTACCCTCAATCTCTGCTACGGAGGCTTCATCATCTACTACGCCTTACAAAAACGCCGTTTCGCTTTCTACCATTCACACATGCGCAACATGCCATTAGTCGCGTTACTATCTCTGACTGCTGTACTGATACCTGTCGTCTTTTTCGTCCTAGACCTTTCGAAGCCCAATGTCTCTGGATGGGGGAATTACGTCCGCTGGGTAGGCTCGGCGGCTGCCAGTGTAGTGGTCTGGGAGTGGGTCGAGCGTATTGAGGCACTGGAAAGAGACGACAAGAAAGGTGGTATACTTGGTCGGGAGATATTCGATGGGGATGAGATGCTTGACGCGACCCCAGGTTCAGAAGCCAGCTGGCCAAACTCCTATAGGAAGGACGACATTCGGGGCAAAGGCGCCAGCGAATCTGGGTTCGGCTTGAGTACTGGTTGGACTCGCATAACCGGCAATGCTAGAAGACTTGGTCGATATCGGCAGTCGCAGCGTACGCGTGTACGATTCAACCCAACCTCGAGTCCTTCTCGGAATTTAGACGGAGACATCATGCCACGAAGTAAAAGAACCATAGCCGCTAGCTATATCTCCCCTCTTGCACTATCACCCGCCGTAGCATCGCTGATGGACAGAGCGGACACTGCGAATACAGGAAGTACAATCAACGTAGTACGGCATCATCCAATCTATGAGCCAAATCCGCCAATACACGCCAGTGTTGCGTCTCACCCAGACAACCGCGATACGCTGGCGCATTCACCGGAGCAGCGAACTAATTCGTGGTTACATGCCGTCGAAGAGAAGGGACCTACATCGGCATTGGGACGACCAACGTTTTGGGGAGGGTTACTGAGGATTCCCAATCCTTTTCGACGCGCCCGTGAGACCCCGCCGCCCGAAGTTGCCCGAGCTCTTGCGGAATGTTCTCAAAAGCCGGGTGCTGCTCTGGATCGCAATGTGGAACAACCCACTATGCTGAAGCGTTTGCACCTGATGAAGACAACGAAAGTTATTGGGCCACCAAGGCCAGTTATAGTGATTCCAGCCCCGCCTCCGAGACGAAGCTCTAGAAGAACCTCTATGGACGGTAGCCTCGACAAACCAGAGAGCGAGGCTAACACCGAGCTTTCAGCTAGACGATGTCAATCCATCCCTGAGGACATCGCCGCGAACAGAGATGCTGACCTGCCACCGGATGCAGTATTGTACGCCATGGGTGAATCGGCTTCGGTCAGTCCTCTTTCTGAACAGGGGCAAGGAAGTTCTCCGTAGAATAGTTTTATAAATCGAGGGTACAAGGTATCAGATGGGAACCTGAGGTAAATGCACCGCATGAAAGGCTTTAGCACGGCGCTGGGAGGGGACTTGTCCTCATCGTTGGATATGAAGTTATGATTACACGAGGCATAAACGAACAACATTGTAGTCCAGACACGCGTACTTGGTGTAACATACAATATGGTATGAGATAGGTGTACGATGCTTGACTATAACTATCATTGACTACAAAGCATAGTATGATAATTTGGTATTGTCCCATGTTGCACGATGAACCTGAATGATCAAGGGTAACCTATTTTATAATATACAATGTTACGACGTGTTGCTGTCGCCTATTCTACACTAGGTAGGCACGTCGGTGACAGAATAATTCGGACACTAGACTAGATGGAGAACCCCACTAAAATTTGTATGCATTTCTCCTATTTACTAATTATCTTTGTTGTCTATCGCAATATCATCGCCTCCACGTTATAAGAAAAACTTCGAATAGTATACGCCCTAGACCTCACGTTATAAGACCCTCGTATATAACGTCAGATGGTTATATCGTTAGATTAAGGCACGTACTAGAATACCTAAATCTATAGCCTAGGACCTTATTTACGGCTCCTCTTCACGTCGCATTCGCCACGATCCTACTAGGAAAGAGACTTGAGGGACTAAGAAAAAGATGTCAAGGGAAGATATCGCTCGATGCGATCGGCTACTAGAAATAGGAGGATTTAAGGGGAAGAGCTTAACGTGGGAATAGCTAGCCTATAAGGCTAATATTTAGGTTTCTACTCGTACTATGTAACGAGAAATGAATTAATTAGACTGGCGTAAATATATTACCTGTAAGAGGGGTTAGTGTAGCCCAAGCCACGTAAAACGACGTATATAATGGGCTGAGGAGGCACTATTCCTACGTCCGGAGCTAGAAGACTGGGATAATATCCGTTTTAGCGACGAGATATATGCTAGATTTAGCTCTTAAGGGAAGATCTGGATTATTCGGAAGCTAGGGACGCGCTATTGCCCTGATTATATTTAATATACTATACTAGAACCTAAGGAGGAGCGAGATTTAAAGCGAAAATATATCTAGGCTGTAGTTAGGTATAGCTTTAAATTAGATATAGTGTTCTACGAGGTTCTAGGTAATAAGAATAGGAAGATGTCTTTAGAAGTCTATCAAGATAGGATCTTAGAGCCCGTTATTAGGCTATAGCTAGCGGAAGCTCAGCTTAATGGCACCTCTTTTACTTTAGAAGAAGACGGTAATTTAGGTTATAGTACTGGCAAATTAAATATCTGTCGTATATGGAAAAAGGAGCATGATTTGGACTACTATTTTAATGTTTCTGGTAGCCTAGATTTAGCCCCTATTAAGAATTGCTGGCAAGGCCCTAAGTAATGGATGCGTTCAGTACCATATTAGGATGATGAGACTATTGAATACCTCTTAGTAGAGGGATGGGAACAGCATGTATTAGAATGGTTTATTAATGAGAGGTATCGGTTAATGCCACAGAGGCTGAAAGATGTAATTAGCCTAGAAGGCTAAATGACGGGATATTAATTGGTGTTTTAGAGAAATGCATACAAATTTTGGTGGGGTTCTCCATCTGGCCTAGTGTCCGAATTATTCTGTCACCGACGTGGTAGGATATAACCATACGAATACGGATACCAATAAGATTCTTGGAACTGCGAGACTTCTACAACTACTTGACGTACGCCTGCTTGGTTCATGTCCACCTGTGGCACTATCTACACGCCGCGCTGTTCACCTCAATATGGCAGACTCATGGATGATGGTAAACATGATCAATGCAGGTGTCGCTCCAAACAAAAACGATAGCGCACCCTCGGTCCTACCTCTTCCACTGAATTTGCTTGCTCTGATCATAACTTACGTATGTTCCCAGTCTTCCAAGTGTTCAGCTCGAGTCTAATATCTCGCAGCTCGATCGCCCCTCGGATCTTGCCCGCATATGCACAGCATGTCGAGTCTTCCACTATATAGCGCTCCCTCAGCTGTATTCCAGCGTTTCTCTGCATTCATACAAATACATACGATATTCGCAGCGCAATGGGCGCCCAGAAGGATGCGGAATGGCAAGCCCGTTTTCGATGGGACTCAATGGATTAGTGTCGAGAAACGTATCTGGCTACGTCAAGAATTTTGAAGTGTGCGGGGAGTGGAAGGAACATGAGCTACAAGAGCACGCAAAAGCAGGTAGAGTCCCGGAAGAAAGTATGATGATGAATACATTAGTGAGGGTAGCGGTGGAGAAGATGACAGTATTGGATAGCTTCATGTATGTGGCAATTAAGACACGTAATTATTTGACTGCTAATGATATGCAGCTGGGCACTCGACACCAAAATGCTTCCTACAATATGGCAAGGTCTCGCCCAGAAGGACTCACTAACGAAGCTCACGATCAAATTTCCCTCAAATCGACATCCAAGACCCATTACTCTAGCACCTTCAATACCAAACCTCCAGCATCTCTATATTTTCGACATAGACCCTCTCTGTTATGCAGACGACATATCACTTCTTTTCCTCGCCTCAAAAAAACTACGGCACTTAAAGATGCACTGGAGCCCACGTATGCGAGAGGCGCATGAACCAAGCATCAACCTGGCTACATACTTTGGCAAATGCGCCGCGGCACAGTATCAACTACAGCTACAAAGTCTAGCAATAAAGAACTTATACACTCATCATGACCATCAAGGGCGGTGCGAACTATTTGTCCCACACAGATTGGAAGAGATCACTTTCTTGAACTCTACTGGGGGCATAGGGGATGATGGAGCGACAGTATTCATGGACACAGACTGGCGCAAACCCAACACGGCAGAACCGATCGAGCTAAAAATGCTCCGAATGGACAAAGTATCACGGCAACAGTGCGAATTTCTGACCAATATTGACAATCTCGAAAGACTTTATTTAATCAGCCCACACAAAGGAGCTAGCCATGACTGTAAAGTGCAGTCTGACGCGGCAACGACTTTTCCTCGCTCCCCGCCGTCTAGCACCTGCTCTCCCGGTAGCTTCGACAACGATGAAATTGTAGCGCTCAAAGAGGATTACCTTGAAGCCATCGTCAAGCACCACGGTCGTACCCTCAAACACCTCCTTCTCCTCCCGCAGTGGCGTCTTACCGACGACGATATTGCTCTCATAGTCCGCCAGTGTCCCAATCTCGAACAAATGGGTCTTGGCGTTGAATTTACCAACTTTAAACACCTCCGCCTGCTTTTGCCTTTTCTGTCCAACCTCACAGTTTTCCGCCTCTTAGGTAATCCAGACGACGCGACGTTTGTGAACCAGATGAGAGATCTGGATAAATTTGGGCTGCATGAAGATAAGATCGGCGAAGAGACCGTCAACAATGAGTGGAGCCGTCTTAGGTATATGGAACTAGGTGCGGATGATATGATCTTCGAGGTTGGGAATCGAATTTTGATTGAAGAAGTGAATGGCGAGGCAACGTTTGGGAAGCCAGTCTACAGAAGAGCGGTCAAGAAGACGCCGTGGAAAGCCATACAGGATATTGATATCTGGAAGATGGATTCTATGGAGCTCTAGAATCATGGAAAGATCATACCAGGGTTGAGGATTGACATTAGCGCTATATACCCCTTTTCTGAATAGATATCTCACTTGCTCTTTAATTTCACAACGACCACTGACGGCGCGATACTTTCAATCACGATGTCATGTTGCGGAATTCATAATCTCCTGATATGAAAAGTCTTGTCAGGAATGGCTCCCGGACTTAGAGCTAGCGACCTATCACTACACTTCAAACCCCGAGGATGGCTGAAATAATAAGTTCTACCGTTTCCTCCCAGGAAGGTTAGGGGTTCGCAGCGGCGATTTACAGACCACCAAGATCTAGCCACACCTCCATACGCTTGTGGCTCAATGTCCAACAATCAGTCCACAGTCCAAACCCGGGCTTGTCGAACGTTGCAAGGAACAGTCTTCGAAAGCTGAAATCCATCTTCGAGGGTAGTGACGAACCCTGCGACGTCGCCATGGTCTCCGTTCACGATTGGACTAAGTCATACTATCTTAATAATCTAAGAGCGACCATTGAGTCCCTCCCACCAAGCATTACAAAATAGCCTTCCAACACGCCTCCTTAAAATCAGCAGATTCAATGAGGAACCTACTCATACCCTAACCTCCATCCCCTCGGCCGGTTCACTTTACTCTCCCAACATCCGCCAACAATAAGGCAGTTCTGCGGAAACATATGTGAAGGAACAAACATCGATCCAATTCCCCAATACGGGTACTTGTTCTGATCTATGCACCGTTCGTCTGGTGAGAGTTGCTGCACCCCTACCTACGAACATGGCTTGTGCTGTTCTAGCATACAGTGAATCGGCTAGGGAATAACCCATGGCTTGAATGGCATTGAGCGACGGGGTATATCGCTGTCATTCACCATTCCAGACACGAGTTCGCTGTATTCAGTACAAATTTATATGAACGCTCACGGAAAGTACCAAATCACAGATCTAAAGGCTATTATATCTTTCACGCTCGCATAAGAGAAGAACCTAAAGGCAATCTCACGGCCATCGACTACTCTCCAAGCCCTTCTCAGTCTTTCGGCTGATTGATGTCCGCTTGCGCTATCCACACACGTCGCCTTGATCCGCTCATACCCTTGTGCCGTTTTTCATCCCTTGCGCCCTCGGCGGACGTTTCTGTATTTATCACCCATGGCCCAGCTGTAGCTAGGGAAACCGCGCCGGCCTCGAGCTGGTACGAGGTCTTCGCCCGTCGGGATCTGAACTCGTGATCCAGATCCCGCCTCCAATGGTGGAACACTCTCTGAATGTATGAATTTTGGTTTTGAGAATCGCCATGGTGTGAGTAGCCTGAATTCGGGAGCTGCTTGGTAGTATTCTGATGCCTGTGTGTTTTTGGGATTGAGGCTATGGGTGTCAGATGGGATGGGGACGCAGATGGGGAGTGTAAGACTGGGATATTTAATTATTGAGGAAGTATGTGAGGTATTTTAGCGACTGATGTTGTAAATTTATGTGGGATGATTTATATATGATAAATGTCATCTTTAGCATTTTTTGCCCTTTCATTGGGATGCAAAAGTAATTGATCCAAGTATCCTCATTTCTAATGCTGGTAAACGCAGGTGAACTTGAGTTCATAGAGAACTGCTTTTGCCAATTTTCCTATGAAGATTGGAGTCTTTATTCAGATGAAGCTGGGAAATGCAAGTAATGATATCGAGGAAGTCCTGAAGGATCGAAGCTTGGAATGCCGTGTGATCGATCTTTTCATATTGTATATTATGGTTGCGAATCAGGCTGGCCAAGCCGGACATTTTTGCCAATGTGGTTGGCAGTACGGCGTTGTCGTTCTGGTCACTTGTTTCTATACTCTCAGAGATGCTTATAGGCTGTGAGTCTCTCTCTCTGCGTATTGAAAGGGGGCTGGACGAAAATATAATACAATATACCTTCATCCGGGTCCGCATACTTTCGTGCCATAATCCTAGAGAAGGATCCTTCAATCATCTCCCAGCGACTCATTGAAATCTTCGTATCTATACGACGGTTCTCAGCATTAGTCTCCCAGTAGTGTTTGTCAATATTGGCCATGTCAGGAATCCAACGCCAAATTCCTGCGCAGGCTCAAGAAGAACCTTTGTTTACTAGCGAGGGCATAACGGCTCCTCTCTCTTGTGCAACTTTCTCTCCTCGGCAACATGTTCATTTTTAGTCGTGATGTCTTAGATGTCGATTCTTGAACGTTCTTTGATGCGAAGATCGTTGACCACAGGGGATGTAGAAACCACGATATTGTGAAAGTACACATGGCGAGCTCGACCACAGGCTGGTCGCTTGGGCTGACGACTTGATATTTAGTCCCATTCAGAATTTATAATCACCGATCTTCATAGGATCAATGTTACCATGGTCAGACCTAGTTCTCTTCTTGCCCTTTTTGCCAATATCCCCGCTCATGTCCTGATCTGTTTCGTCTTCCGCGTCATCATCTGACTCTCCCAATACACGCCCCTGGGCGCCTACTGAAAGGTTCGGGTTGGTAGTACGCACAGCCAATCCTTAAGACGCCGCGAAAAGGTGTTCAATGGTATGAATCTCAAGTATGCCAGGATTTTCAATTATCAAAATGGCGAAAACAGACCTCAAGAGAGCTAGCAATTGATTTGGTGGCTAGGCCAAGAGGATAGATTTTTTCAATAGACGATGCCATTATCAGTCAAGTCCCGGGTCTTAGCTTTTGCACCCACATATCCATATCCGTTTGCTTCGTGATCCAGCTACCATGTATCTTCCACTCACGAGATGGATCCACCAGAGAGATATCAAACCGCCGAAAGAGCTCAGACGTTAGCTTCGCGATCTGTATCATCGCGATGTTGCGTCCTATGCAACCTCGCGACCCTGCGCCAAACTACTCTAGATCAGCATTGTAGGCCTGAGGCAGGACAAGAGCGTGCCAATACTCACCGAGAACAGTGTCCTTCTCATTTCCGCAATTTTGTGCTCATCGGTATCGAGCCAGCGGTCTGGCCTAAAGATGTCTACGTCATTGCCGAAGACCTCCTTGTTAAAGTTGATAACCCAGGCGTTGACCCCGACGATTGTGCCGCTTGGGATCGCAAAGCCGTCTATTACAGCTCCTTGGGGTGGGACCACGCGTTCGAGCATCAACCCAGCGTTCGGGTGGATACGGAGTGATTCGTGAATGACTGCGTCGCTGTTGTGAGTTGTCGGAGTAAGTATACGAATTGTGATGAAAGCTCGTTTCTAGAATGGAACTCACAGGTAAGGGCATTGTTCAAGTTCGGCGTAAGGCAAGGGGTCTGAGAGCGTGTAATTTTTGCCTTTTGCCTGTAATTCTTGTCTGAGCTGACTTCTCACGGAGGGATTTTTGGACAGATAGTAGAAGACTGCACGGAGAGTGATAGCAAGAACATCATGTCCAGCCATTCTGTGTGAAATTACAAGGTCAGCGTTTCAGATGCGGTGGTCCTCTTCTGTTCCTTGCAGCTATCACACCGAGTACAAACGATGACTTACAAGTTGATGAAGACGGCTCCTGTAACTTCACGTAATGAAACTTTGGTCGGCGCGGCTTCGTGGAGCTTGAGAAACTTGTTCAGCATATCGACGTCCGCGGTAGGACCTCTCTGCCTCTCTTCGACTGCATATAGAGAGTACTAGGTGCTTGTCAAAATTGAGAGTGCCTTTTTCTGAATCTTTGTATCGTACCGTCAACACAGGATTGGGTCTCCTAGCAGCCCAGACTAGCTTGATAACCTCCAGTAAGCGATGAAGCAATGGTGCCTGAGACAACTGGTACCCGTCAACATTGGCGTCTACAAATTTTCGTTATGCTTTACCAGCGCTGTGATATGCATGATTTTGTCTGCAATCGCAATCAGGCCTCGAACATCGGTGCCACTCTCGAGGAACCCGAAATTTTTGGAGACATTCATCTCGGCGAGACTGTCAAAAGCGAATAAGTGGGGCGAGAGCGACATGTTGACTTGAGCTGGCCCATGTGTAGATATCCTATCTAATTGCTCCACAAAGAGTCCGGTGCATTTATCTATTCTTGGCTCGAGTTGCTGCACAGCTGATTTGGTGTAAAGGCTAGCCAGGTTCCTTTTAAGCGAAGTGTGGTAGTCCACATCCCGGATGGAGAACAAGTGCATGATCCGCTGACCATGATGAATCGGGCTTGAGGGCACATAGAAGTCGGACTGTCCTGTCAGCAAAAAATTGGGATTGAAACGGATAGAAAATAGTTACTTTGATGAAGGCCTCTCTTGAGCTGTGAATTGTTTGAACAGCTTTAGCGCTCGAGAAAGAGACAGTATTTGGTCCAATGCGCACTACCGGTCCGTACTTTCTATGTGCTTCCTTAGTACAGCCAGGCATGTTCTCTTGGTATACTGCCCAAACTTTCCATGCGTTGGAGAACGACGCAATGAAAGGGCCAGGAACGTGTTCGAGTCCTTTCCATGATCGCGTGTAGTAAAGTTGAAGGTATGATAATGCTATACTGATAGCCGAAGCCAGAATCAAGATGTTGAACATTGTAAAACATGTGAAGTGATTCAAAGCTCGTAAGTCAGGGCTGCAAGTAGTCTGCCGAACATATCAAGATGCAGAAGCAACTCGATTGTCCAGAAACCTTCTGTGGGCTGGCCATCATCACCGACTGGCAGGACTGGATAGGCAGCAGACCCTGCGCCGTATACAAGTAACGTCGCCGCAATGGGCAGCAGGTTGTCAGCGCTAGAAATTATGCTGTACAGATATGGCGTGGTGAACACCAACAACCATTGGCAATCCTTCCCGTTTGATTCGGAGCACTGATCTCAGCCTCTGATCCTTCTGTATGTCGATCCCTGCGAGCTATCCTATGGACATGCGGCGCTTAAAGAATTCTTCTGATAGGTAGGGGCTGATCGTATTGGAGCTGCGGCCAAGCACGCACATATGCACGTAAGAGTACGCTAATATCCGAAACCGGCTGCCTTACCGTTTAAGGCTCGCAGTCCGATACCACCTGCTTCCGCCGCAAGCCGGCGTTTAACATGGTAAAGGCATAATGACGCAAAATCATGCCTTTTGGGATATGAGTTGCACACCTCAGCCTCTTTTATGCTTGTTGGTGGGACAGGTCGAATTTACACATTCATCCTCTCTCCGGTCGGTGAACTCGGTACGCCGAAGCTCAGGAAATGTCCATGCACATGCAAGACTACTATGAGGCGTTAGTGCACTGCCTCTGGTTGTGAAAACATTTGAGAATACCCTGGTCAAGCCAAGCAGGAGTCGCGGTCGTGACAAGGACCTCCGGATGGATTGGAAACTGCTCAAAGCTGCGGCTTCTACCAATTTTTTTTAACAATCGGTAGAAAGTTCAATTGAGTTGCGCGGGTCATTACTTCATGTATAGAGAAAAATCGCAGCACTAGAAGCCTTGAACCCATTTACTGAGAATATAGTAGGAGACAAAGGCACTCATTTCCTGATCAAAGCTCCTCATTGATTGCTCCGGGGGACGAGGCTTTTTAAAGTTTTGAACTTCGCGGTCGCGGTGCGTTTGTAGGCAATTTCACGGCCTCAATCCAAGCTTTACTCACTTGTCGCATTTCATTGTCAGACTTCTTGCTCTTGTACTCTTGGATTGTTCGCTTATCGACAAGCCACTGTTCGAACCATTTCTTGATCCAGGTTGCTGTCGCATTTGCCGTTGCTCTCGGCTGCTCCATCACAACGAGATGACCGGACTTTTGTATGATTCGTTTGTCGACTTTTCCTTCTGCTCGACCTCCATTACCACCGGTACTTACTCCGGTCCTTGCCAGCTTTTGGTCTTGCAGTTGAGGAGACGACAGTGGGCTTTCTGCACCGAAGACGTACAGCACGCCCGGTCGGATATACGGCAAGTTTTGCATCGCAGTGAAGCTTTCAGGGCGGAAAGCAATATTTGGTAGCCCAAGTTTGTCATCCCAATCCGGTAGTAGTAGTCTATCAAGGCCAGCTTCTTTTGGCTCGAAATTCACCTGTGCGTACGCCCATGCCTCTTGGTGTTTGCTTGTTGTCAATGTAACGGCTTGGGGGGGTGTGCTTTTGTCCCTGCTCTGACCCTGTAGTGCTGTAGGATTTACACGTAACCCATAGTCGAAGAACTTAGTAAGAGAGCGTATGTCCCAGGTGCCAAAAGCTTTGCGAAGGGACTTCTCGGCTCTTGCCCTAGAATCCCAAGTATCACGGCGCATAGTCGCCATAAGTGCTGGGCCAGGGCCTCCAACATGTTCGTCAAGTATGACGGGTTCGATGAGCACAATCGTGGAAAGGAGACGAGGATGCATCAAGCTTAAATTCACGCTGTACACTTTCTTAGCATTGCAATGTTGGGCTTCGCAGGAAGCTCACAGTTGCGCGCAGCCCATGCTATGGGCTACTCCGATCAATGGGCGAGGTAAATTATCGCGAAAGTGGTTGATCATATGGAGCAAGTCACGTGAGTGATCATTCCATGATGCTATACAGAGCTGTATCAACTCATCAACAAGTCCATACATTCCAGAGAGATAAATATACTGCTGTCGCCCTGCACATCTTCATTCAAAACCCCGCTGGCACCCTGATTGGAACAATCTGCTACCCAGATACCGCGCAATGGCACCTGAAGAGTTTGCAAATATGAGTAGAGATCTTCCCAGAAAGGCTCGAATATCTCCTATGACATACATCAGACGTTTTCCAGAGCAACGAGGTGCGTTAAGACTGACCTTGGGAAAGCCGTTACCATGTGCACCAATGATCGATACGGCATTTTCTGGGATTGGGTGGATTATGTTGCGTGGGATATACTGTTTAATGCAGAGTTGCAAAACGTCTTCCTGGTGATGCTTCGTTGCGTTTGGATACTCTCTGATATGCTGCCCCGGAATCACATGTTCTACCACATCGAATGTTGGAGCCATGGAGCTTCGTTCTTAATAGCTCACAGAATTGTCATTGCAGTAGATGAGGTCTGTACTCATCCGCTGACTATGAAATACAATTGCCTCAGTCCCTCAGACGTGTTCCAAGCCGGGCGCCAAGCCCCTTCGGGTTAGCGATGCTGACTACGCAGCCGGGCGGTAACACGTCTGAGCGCAAACTTTTGTTCCTTTGCTGGTAAACTTCTTAAAAACGACGCACCAAATACCAAAAACATCGTCACGATAGCCTTGCTCCTAAAGAATACGCTCGGCGCGAGATCTAGTGACGGCGAGGACGTATCATATGGGAACTTCCCTGAATTTCACAGGAATTCCGCCGTTTGCAAGGGGGTTTCTGGGGGAATTCCCCGCAAACTGGAAAATCACTTAAGAGAAAATAACGTGACGGTAAACTACACGTCGCGACGTTATTTACCTATCCCTACGACGTATTCTCGCGCGGAGATGTCATATATGTGTTTATACCGTAGATACTTCGCTCCGAGTGCTGTTCCAGGCAAAATCCATGTATATTTAGTGATATAATAGTCGTTAGTAGTTGGTGTTTTCCATACCAAAAGTGACTATCTGACGAAAAAGCAGAAGTTTGCGCTCAGACGTGCCGCCCTCCTGCTGCGTAGTCAGCCTTGCTAACCCGAAGGGGCTTAGCGACCAGCTTGCTGGCCAATCAATGGCACGTCTGAGGTACTGAGGCAAAAATACAAGCGGGCTCGCGGGTTGCCTGACAAATCTCGCTTACGTAATAAAAACTCAGCAGTGCCAAGGTTAAGCCGTGAAAATTCTGATAAAGTACAAGATTTTCTCTTCGTCTCTGGAATTGGAACATGCTTACTACTTCTACATGAAATTAGGCTTATGCATCCGCCGATCAAGCTCTTTAATTGAATATCGCTGTCAATGCTGATGTGGGCCTTTGCTATTAATCTTCTGTCTTGTCAAAGCTTTCTGATTGCTTTCTGAGACATCAACCCTCTTCTGTAGATACTTAAAATAGCCGTGGGCTCGGGTCTAGATCCTCTATCTCTTTCTCGTAGAGCTTTAGGGTCTGTGCTCTTGCTATAGTATCCTTGATGGTCCTTTTGAAGGGCTTGTCGGGCTTTGCGAACAAGATGAGGTCTTTTGAGAGCCGGACTGCTGGATGACATAGCGCGCTAACTCTTGTCAGGTAAGGCTCAAGGCTTCCAATAAATGCCAGGCGATCTGTATCATCCTTTGGATCCACATGGGCGTTGTCAGTCAGCTCAATCAAGAGCACTGGGCTAGCTCTGCCGTGCCCACCGATCAGTGCGGCCTTGACAAGCTCATGGCTCTCAATGACAGGCTCCAGGGTTGAGGCATGAAGACCTTCGCCACAGTTCAGGTATACGTAATCATCCGTGCGTCCAGAAATCTTCCACAAGCCTTTGCGATCTGGATGCTCTGTCCATAGGTCCTTTGTCTCAAATCGATCTTTGTCTGGGTGGACTAAGAAGATTGACTGCATCGACTGATCCTTTGGGTGGCGTGCAAAAACCAACTCGTGAAGGCCTGCATACCGATGTTCAAAAATGGCCCCTGCCTTAGGCTGAAAGGTGATATACTCCCAGTCTTCGACGTCATTGCGTAGCTCCACAAAATAACCTCCCGCTTCAGTGCTTCCGATAGAAGGTGCTAATCGAACATGTGAACTCAGTCTGTTGCCAGTGTTCTTACTGAGGGGCGCACCAATGTATTGGATGAATTCAAGATTTTGCAATGATGAAAGACCGGTGGGGGTTGAGCACAGTCCTTCGATCAAAGATGGTGGAAGCATGGCTCCTTCGACCTTGCCATATTGTATGATGGCTTGTGTAGTGTGAGGAGAGGGCGGTGAGGACGGTCCAAGAACGATCACGGTGTGGATGAAACCGGCCATAGACGTGACCATCAGCATCCCAACGTACTGCCCATTTACCCATCAGCACATCACGATCATTTCTTTGCACATCACAACGCACATGAAGCACCGGCAGCGGCGTGTACCACCGCCTGAAGGCATACTGATGAGTGTATGACTCCCTGATACCTTCAAGCCTCGCTGCTGTATCTGGAATAGCCATCATCCTGTGTGTGTATGTGATGGGCTTTGGGTAACCTAGTATGGAGTCAGGAGTTGGAGAGGAAAGGGCGCACATCTCTTCGACAGACCTGTTGTTCCCGAAGTATGGAACACCAGCCAAGGATCGTCTTTACCGTCCTGCCAAGACTTATCATAGGTCACCAATTCTGCTGGTTCGTTATTCAGCAACTGGTATAGGCCAGGAGCCGCAACAGTCTGGATCTTGGAGTCGGTTCCGATAATTTTTTGAACAGCGTCCGCCTCGCTGTCCGGTCTAACATAGAGCCTACAGCTTTTCGCTGATAATATTCGAAGCTGTGCCTCTGGCGTTGCAAAAGAGGAGGGAACGATCATCTACAATCATACAATCATTCAAAGCTCTCACGATAAGCCGGAGTTCAGTAGGCATCCAGGGTTTAATAGCCAACTTACCACTTTGCCTAGCTTCCCTGCAGCAACGGCCAAAATCGGATACCGTAGGTCTCGGGGTCCAGTATAGGCGAATGTCTGAAAGGCTTCAGTGGATGGAGGGAGGTTTTTATCAAGCCAATGAGCGGCATGATTGATTGCATTGGCAAACTCTGCGAAAGTGATGTCCTTCCATCCTTTGGAAAGATCAAGTTCATCTACTGGGACAGAGACCCAAGGGCTTTCCGGTGCTTGCTTCGCTCGCTCATCGATGACTGTGAGAATGCTACGCTCCCCATGCTTAACGCCCGGAATGGGGATTTGGCTTGTCATGCTGTGGCTGGATAGAAGAAGTTCAACTTTAGATTTGATAGGTGGCTTGGTGGGGCGAGCTAGGCTGAGTATCTAAGCACCAAGAACTAGATGTCCCGGAACTTGGAGACCTACGAATTGCCTTGTAATATTCGTTGGCCACTAAACAACCATGGATAAAGGTTCGATATTTATTCTTACAGATTCCATTCGACTATATTGAGCTAAGAATTCCTCTCCGTCGACATTATCCTTATATCAGACCAAATACGAATGTTCTTATCTTCCTTCGACAATTCCCGGCCATGTTCCAAGTCCTGATGATAGGCCTGCATTCTGATTCCAGGCTCCGTCCCTCCCGGAAATATCTTTGCGACGGATTCTTGGCTGCCATGTTTTGTCGCGGTCTTCGGGTTTCGCCTTAATGCAGAAAGACGAGACTCAATGGTTGACATCCGTACCCGGAGCCACTTTGAGCTCACATGCAAAACTGGACGAAGACCTATCAAGCAGGCCGCCGAAGTATACATGCCGCTTTCTACTAGTGTCCAGCTTGTCAACGGCACATCCTCCCCTATTTGCGGTCTCAGCAGAAGTCTCACGGAAGGGATGCGGGTCAGCACACATGTTGGATCTTTCAAAGAAGCAGTAGCACTTGTGAAGAAGAACGCAGTCCGTATGCAAGACGCAACGAGACCCCTGCGCCAGTCAGCGATTCGCGAATCCAGAGACGATGCTGAAAACTAACAGGCTCCCCGACAGAAACACTAATCCAATACCTGCCTTTCGAGCAGTCGAGGCGTGCAGATTCCATACTGTGTACGCGGGTAGAAGCATGATAGCCACGTCTGCGAGTATGTTCATGACACCGCTCAGCTTGAAGAAAAGGATGAAATTGATGCATTTCGCACCGACAACATCCTTGTCCCAGAGGGCTGATATAGGTCTGCATTCAAGACCACCTGCAATCATTTGTGCGACAACGAAGCTGATTAGGTATGACATAACCACCCAACTCAGCGTTCTTGTTATGCCCTTAGTGAATACGCGGAGATAGAGGGCGACTATCGATACCCGAGAAAGCGTATTGGAGACTACTGTCAGCCATGACTGGGCGTAGACGAGCTTCCCTCTGATAACCAACATGTTCGGATTTTTTGTGATGACGTATTCCACGTGCCGACCAGCTCCTGCTTTATTGACCAAGACTAAAATCAATCAGCATCAGCATTTGGGGCAATTCGGACTTGATTAGAGCTCTCACCGATGTCAATAGCACAAGTACCCACAATCAGAATCCATGCTACGGGCAGAATGAACTCATCCCAACCTCTCTCAGCAGTTGTCAGGACACGAGCGTACAGTCTGAGGGCCAGGAAGATGGTCGAAAGCACCAAAATAGTAGCAACAGCAGCAATCAGCTGGTTTGAACGATCTTCCTCCAAATGAGCTTGGCTCAATCGTTCACTTTGCGGATTGGCTGCCATAGTAATTACTTTTCTGGACGGGGCACTATTGTTCGCCGGAATGCCCGCTCGAAATATGCCAAATGCAAAAGAGCTCGAATCCCCTGAGAAGATGGATTTAGGCTTCTCTGACTCTGACGCAACACAAAAAGCTTGTGTACGAGACGTGGTGAGATTTGAGCAACTTTTGGCTTCCCTATCTGAAAACGTTCGGAAACGGTCATCTGAGTCAGACTGTGCCCTCAGGTCTTACACTAGCCCACCATCAACCCTGCACGCCGACATCATGTAAGAGCCCTGCAGCATCCTGCTTACTCGCAGCTCGGATCTTGAACACTACGAATCCCTACAGAGTTTTCACGGGCATCCAATAGCCTTGCTTCCATGGATCCATTTCCCGAAGCGTGTGGTAGGATCCGGCATACGCGCATTCAGCCTTTTCAACACTGAATCTGACAAAATTTGTAGGCGAGTCGAGTCCCTGCGAAAGCGAGGGCTGGGTTGGCGTTACTTATGCACGCGGAATCCTTGCAGTAAGGCGCAGGAGCGCGCCGCAGCCGAAACTTCATTATGTATAAGCTATGATCCTTCCTTTCTCAACAGCTGGATTGCGCAATCCTGTTGGTTGGTCGAAACAGTGGCGTGGCCTGGCACCCTGGTCATGCTGTAGGGAGTAAACCTAGCGCTTCAACATCTCCCACTCATATCTCACCCCACCGTCTAGGTGGAGACAATATGCGCGTCATAGCCAATTATCGAAATCGCAGGTTAGCTGCAGCCGATGCAGGCGCGGAACTCAGACCTTCACCTGTTTGGACTCCTTCCCGTCAGCTGCGATGCATGCTTATTGCTATTGATGGCGCAGCAAAGATCAACATAGTCCACAGTTGATGCAGTCATCTGTTGCTGTAATGCTTTGACCGGCTCCAATTGAGAATTTTACTACACACGAGGAAATAAATACGTGTACTTTACATGTAACTTAAAAACCCCACTGGTGTCATGTCGACTACGATGTCGGTTTCCCTAAGAGTGCTACTCCTCCTCCCAAGCCTCCTCTAAGATCTGCTTCAGAGTCGGCATGATAGTGCCATCCCGCAGCGCACGATAAAGCGCTCCGGTATACGATCCTACAGTAGGTGCTTGTCCTGACCATCGGCATCGTTCTCCATCCTCTACTTGCGTTGGGCCTGAGGCTTCGAGGCTAGGTGTGGTAATCTTTGAGGTGCTAAGAAATGGAATCTTCAACACCTTGCGCACAAAGTTGTATATTCTTCTTGACGCTCTGCCCAAGACAGGAGTCGCATCACCATGCATGAGATAGAATTCACGATTTCCACGTAGCTCTAGGCGTAGCGCGAGGCCGAGAGTCTCTACGAATTCATCGATGGCGCTGAAAGGATCCGAAAGAGATCTGATGCCCGGGTCATTCACGAGCGGTGGCCGCATGGCTTCGGCAATAGATCTGAAGCGCTGATCGTCCTCTATATGAGTAGTGATACTCAAAGCTTGCAGAAGAGCTTGCCAAAGAGTCTGCTCCAGTCCATGAGCGGGCAAACTCGACAGAGGTAGAGTCTTCCTCACAATTTCCGAGAATTGCGACCGAAAGCTGTCGCAGAATTGCATCGTCATTGCACGCAGGTCTACTGCTTGGCAAACAGTTAACAAATGAGCAGCAGTTAGCTCAGCCATCACATTGACGGATATATGGGTGTAACGGGCTGAAATGAGCGCGAGGGAGTTTAAAGCTTGATTACCCATCTCAGCAGTCTGAACATGGTTGACTGGTCCTGAAAGAAAGCCCAGCTCAGCTTGTAAAGCGGCTACATGTATGTCTATGGCTTTGAATATGCCTGATGTTGTAGGATCTTCACCGACAAGGTTAGGGGGCAGTCCTCGGTTGGTGGCAGGATTGATAATCTCCACACATTGACTGAAGAGCATACGTCCGAGTACCTGCATTGCTTGTCTTGTCTTTTCCATGGCTGAGGTAACCGCTTTAGCCTGGAAGTTACCCCCGTGCAGAACCTTTCCGTCAGGGTCAATCAGAGGATTATCCGTGGCCGAGTTACACTCAATAGATATCTGCTGGTTCGCCAGTACAAGATCTTCCAGCGAAGGACCCAGCCATTGAGAGGCCGTACGAATAGAGTACCTGTCTTGTCGCAATGCTCCGTCCATGCCGTCATTCTCGCACACGAGCTTGGAGTCTTTCAAGAAAGCCAATATATTCTTAGCGCTTTCAACCTTCTTGGCGTCAGCTGCAAACTTCGTTTCAACTTTCATCTATGCCAAAGACTTACTTGCCCAGGATGAGGTCGACATTCGGCAATAAAAGGGTGGAAGCTCTCTCTGGTCCCGTTTAAAGCTTCAACGCTCATAGCAGTCAGTATTTGGGCAAGCACTGCAAGGCTATGAGCATCTGTAATTGCCAAGGTGCCTGCTGCTGTTGAGATCGCTGTTCCGTTCACAAGGGCGAGTCCTTCTTTAGGCTCTAGTGTCACGGGCTCTAAGCCAGCTTGGCTCATTGCTTCGTCGGCATATAGATCTCTCCCGCTAGCAGTGAGCACTCGGACAGTTGACTTTCCTTGGATAACTCCACTGATGTAGGCCAAGGGGTTGAGGTCTCCCGATGCGGAGATACTGCCTCTCACAGGAATCATGGGAGCCAGGTCATAGGTCAAGATATCCCGCAGTCTCTCCACGATTACCGGACGCACAGCCGAACATGCTTTGATGAGAGAATTGATGCGGATCAAGATTGCTGCGCGGACCCAATTCCATGGCAGATGTTGGGACTCTAGCGTGTTCCCTCGCGAGAAGTCATAGCGAGCCATGGCAAAAGTGCCTGGCAGCGTGCCTGGGCTGTGATCTCGAGCACCCGGAGGCAGCACACCATAAGTCAATTCCCGCGTCAAGGTGTGCTGAAGCTGCTGTAGAGCCTTAGGTCGCAGGTCCGCTGAGCCGCCAAACCCGGTATTGACGCCTGCATGGTAGTTCAGCGATATCCACGAAGAAAGTATGAGTCAGGTGATGAGGTACCATAGATGATTTCACCCTTCTCGAGTCTCTGTTCGAGCGCATGCCTGCTTGCATCCAATGTTTTAATGACATTCGAGGCGATATGCGTAGGCCGACCGTATCTGGCCAAGTCAGAACGAATTACGGCTCGAGGACAGTCACTGACAGGGAAATGCATATGACTTGAGCTAGGTCCAAGTTCAGACCATCCAAGCTCACCGATTCATTCTCACTTCTTAGATAGCAATCCAAACTCTGCCAATGTCGCAGGACGACTTTGCTGTGCGAACTGAATTCAGACATCTTGATCTAGTGGAAGGCTGAAGAAGCTCATGAGATATTGGAGATCAAGCGGTGATCACACTATTACCTGAAAACGTGTAATATAACGTTTCAAAAAAATTACCAATTATGCGTACACGCAACTCATACTTTCGAGCAACATCGGACGGCAAAGGAATCGGTTGGAGCAGGGTGTTGCCTACGCCGTATCGGTGCGTAGTGATCTAGGCCACTCAATCTTCCTATCCACGAATCAAGCTTTGTAAAGTATTGACAGGGCGCAATTGTACATTGCCCATCTGACGTTCAAGGGGCTCAGACGTCATCATCGGTAAAAGTGACCACTCATAGGATGTGAGAATGCCGTGCGCCGCAGTACCAGCTTGCTGCCTGTAAGCAAGTCAGCTTCGATATTACAAATAGCGTCTATGGCACAACATATGATTTCTCCGTCTCTGCGCCACTTATCTTTGACTTTGCCATTGCTTTTCGGCATATTTCTACGGCTTTCCAACCTCTCAACGCCCCTTCGGAGTCGAAATGGACACTATCTATTCTACTATACAACGACTGTATGCAGTCATATTATACAATCTCGGTACGCTGAACGCCCCTAAAGGTCTTCACGTGCGTGGAGAAAGAGTCCCCTATTCTGACGTAAGAAGCGGAATTTTCATATGAGGATTGCGACTCTTTTGGACTAAATATCACAGACGCAAGAATATCATGAATCTACCGACTGCCTTGTGTATTCAAAATCGACTACCACCTACCCTCGACTGGAGCAAGAAATAAAGCCCAGTAGCAATGAATCACACAATCTCTGGCAGAACACAATCGGCTCAGGCCTGTCTATTCTCATGAATCAGGCCGGGTACGAGCGTCGAGCACATGATGATGGTCTAGCTTTCTTTCGAAGCCATATAGTACCATATATGGGTCCTTACCAAAGTCAAAAAGATTCGCAAAGCTGGCAAAGCTTCATGACAGATGATTTCTCTCCCTTCGAGTACAGTTGGAGTTGGGAAACCTCACCAAAGATTCGATACAGCTTTGAACCGATAGGAATCCACGCAGGCAGTACGGACGACCCCTTCAATAGGACCAGACCTCTTGAATGCGCCGAAGAGCTGAAGTTTGCCATCCCAGGATCTGACTGGCGCAACTTCGAGCTCTTCGCTGACTCATTCTACGAAGATGGGAGCGCACAAGATGCATCAGAGGTTGTCCCTGGCATCTCAAGTCCATCTTCTATATTCTTTGCCATCGAGATCGGCAAGGAGACCATTGCAAAGGCCTATCTAATACCCGTCTTGGCCGAACAAACCCACACGTCTCGCTTATCTGTGCTCACTGAAAGCATGGGCCGAGTCTCGACAGACCTACCTGCGTACGGTACACTTGAAGACTTTATCCGAGGGAGAGGTTCTGACCATTTTGGCGTTATTGGTATCGCTGTAGACTGCATAGATCCATCTCTGGCAAAGCTAAAGATTTATCTGCGCTCCCAGGATACGTCTTTGAATCACATTTGCTCGACTCTATCGCTTGATGGGAAGGTGAAAACTTGGGACAATAACGCTTTCAATGACCTCTGGGAACTCTGGCTGCTTGTACTAGGTCTGCCCAAGGACTATTCGAAGAACGACAAGCTGGAAGCGGCATCACATGAGACGTCCGGAATCTTATACAATTTCGATATTCAACCGAACAATAGCTTGCCTGATAGTAAGCTCTACATCCCTGTCAAGCACTACGGCAAAGATGACCGTCAAATTGCGCGAGGCTTGGTGACTTTCTTAGAACAACATGGAGATATTCAGCGAACTCGCGAGTTCCTGGGAGCAATTGAAGGGCTTTGTTCCTACCGACCATTAGAGGATGGGCGTGGGCTGCAGACATATATCTCGTGCGCAGTCAAGAACGGGAGGCTCCATCTTACCTCCTACATCTCGCCACAACTTTACCACCGGGGCAGATGCGGAGCTTGAATGGCATTTCGGGGGGTATGCTACTCGCGGCACAGAGCTCCGCGCTGATCTACGACTAGCCGTCGATGCATTGATACGCATGTGTTAGTAGTTGAATGCAAACACTGATAAAGCTAGATCCCTGTGTTGGTATATGACTACACAGATATCTCAGACGTTCGGGCAGCGTCAATATCATTGCTGATCAAAGCTGTACTCCCTTTTCCCCCTGAGTTTTCCATCCACACTGATTTAGCACTTGTCAAGTCGCACGCCATGTCTTATCCCCCATACAACGTGGCTCTCCTCTAAAGAAGACTAGGAGGCAAAGGCTGGCCGTAAATTGCTCTTTCAATTGAGATATCGCTACTCTCCAAAACTTTTACAGCTTCTTTCAGAACACTAAGAAACCAGCAGACAATCGGTAATTAGAATTCAAAATGCCGAGAGGCGTCTTATCATTTAAGAAGTGATGGTCGACCATCTACTCCGCTGGAAGGGAAGCCTATTTGCCTGCCGGGCCTCACAAAGAATGACCTTAAGACCTGGTTTGCTGACCTTTCTTGCGGCTGATGCGAAACGCTCGCAGCAAGCGAGATATCAGATTGAGAGTGCTTCATGAAGCTATTCAGGTAGTGCAATGCTCTATTGTTTTTGTCCATCCCTCGATGCTTTCAGGGTCCTCCAGGTCGCTGGCGCCTAGTGCACTGGCGGCTACCTGCTATCTAGTAGGGCATCCTGGCATACGAGAACTCCCACTACCTAGACGACAGTGATCTGCGGCGTCTATCCAGTGGATATATATCTACTCTTTGATGAGGTTCTAGGTGAGATGCGGAAGAGAAGGGGATTTCAGGGGGAAATTGGTAGTATGTCCACCAAATCCCCGCCAAATTCTCCAGTACTCTTAATCCTCTACTAAATCGATCGATGTAGAAAGGGTCCTCGAGGACTGATGGATGAGACTTGTAGGACTGCTCGAGATCATGTGCCTCGCTGATATTCAAAGTATAATCCTCTGTTTGTTGGTTGCGAATGTAGTTTCGAAAAGGAACTGATTCTCTCTGCACCGGTGCTGATGAAGGGAATGAAGGGGCCAGTGAAGCGCATAAGAGTCCTACTGAAACCTTGGCAGAAGAATGCATCATGCAATGCAAGATATATCGAAAATCGAATCAAGCTACGGGGGGAGGGAATGATTGTATGTGGAAGAAGCAAAGTTGTAAAAAAATGGATGCTAGGCTAATCAATGGATTTGTTTCATACTCAATGCAAGATAGCTCGGTGCCTCTACGATGCGCTTTCAGCATATGCGCAAAACAGTAGAGACGACGTTTTTGGCGTTCTATCGCTTATTGTGGTCTTTTACCATTACCAAGACTTTCCCTATTCTAGCTATTCTAGCTATCCTAGCCTATCCTGGCCCAGCCTAGCTACGATAGCTATTACAGTTGCTACCCTAGGATATCACGTGTTACGAATTTACCAAGACCTTCCCTATTAAATACTATACCTTTATAAGAGTCCTAGGGATATATTAAAGGCAGGAAACACAAGGTAAGGTATTTAGACATAGGGGGTATTAGTAAGTTCAGTAAGTGCAAATAGCCTGCCTTTGCTCTTTCTCTTTTTTCCTCTTCACGGATCGTCTTGTGTTTAGACTCGAACATATTGGTTCAACCCCGTTTTCACCAAGTCCTAGTACCTTGTTCGTATCTTGACCTAGTCTCTGCCCTTGTCGCTGCCCCTTGTCGCCTCCCTTGGCTTCGAATCCTCACAGCAGCAGCAGGCTGAGCCAGGCAACACTGTTGGAAGAATAACAGGAGCAGCTGTAGCCGGGTAAGGTGCAGCCAAATCAGGCTCTCTTGAGGAGCCAGAACCCTTGCTCTTTTGCTGCGCCCCCCTTATTCGCTTGTTGCGCCCCGGTGCTCCCCCGGTGCTCCCCCGTGCTCCCTCGGTGCTCTCCCGGTGCTCCCTCTAAAGCAGCCCTGCTCCCTTTCCCGATCGAAAAGGGTAATCTCAGATCCTAAGTTCGGGGTGTATATAATATATATATATAGAGAGAGAGAGAGAGAGAGAGAGAGAGAGAGAGAGAGTACGTGGATAGCTATATTGAGTACTAGCGCGGTCCTACAATGCTCCTTATCTGTCTTGTCCCAAAAGAAAGTACTTAGTAGTTGCTCAAGGGGGTTCAAGCCAAAGTTGCGGCAAGGACCCATACGAATGAACAAGCTCTTCATCGACTCGTTTGTTGTGAAATACATGTGATGAATATTAACGAAAGTCTGCGAGAAGTCAATCGCGTAGAACTTTAGAAAGAAGATAGAGGCCATGAGAGAAATTTATAGTTGGGAGAAGATGCTGTTATCGCTCATTTGACCTGAGCGTTCGTCCTTTACCTTTACTCCGTTCATCTGAGATCTGCAAGTATGAGGCATCATGATGAAGATAATGCCATCAATGATGCGTAATTATGATGCATAGGAAGATATTCCTGACTGTCGCTGTGCTTCGATAATAACCTTCCTTTTGGTAACAAGCATCGTCAAAATATAATCTGTAATGGCTGATATATGATTATGTCGAGAAGGAAGAAAGATTCTGTGAAGGCTTGTTGGCTAGTGGATACCGTAAATACACAGCGGGTGAAGGAGTCGGCTTTCAATATCTTCCTTCCAAAAACCTGGCGCAGATCATCTAGTGAAGCCTGCCAAATTCGATATCAGCTGCCGATTTGTAATCCGTTGATGATCTCTTGCTTACGTGCTATTTCGAGGGTTTGAGTTCCTGGATTTGGGTTGTTCGACAAAGTAGTATCACCTCATGACCGACTAGGTTCTGGTGTTTTGAAATACAGCCAAGCTTCATGGAGACAAAGACTTTTGCCATGGAAGCTGAATGCTCCAAAGCCGATACAAGTGAAGAACATTTGAGTTCGGCTTCTTAGCTTTTTTTCCAAGATCGGTACATTAGGTTTACCAGTAATCCGTAATGTCTTGTAGAACGTTTTCCTAATGCCACCCTATCATTAGTTGTCTATCAAGCATCGAAGAACACTTATGTAAAGAAAGGAGACGTGCCATGCCTATCAGAAAAAACGGCTTCGGAACTTGATATCGCTGACGCTGATGGCGGCGTCGAAGGCACAAGCCTGAGATTCGAGGTTGAGAGCTACTTTGGTGAGCATGTCCTTTACCAAAGTTCTATGTATGTCGATAGCTGAGGAAGATCTGCTGAAAACATAAGGGATATGACAACAAGGCAGAGCTTTGTGCCTTCTGTAGTTGGGAATATATGGTAGTAATTTGAGCGTAATTGAATGTGTCAGAAATCCCAGACTTGAGATTAGATATAGGTATCCGTAAAGAACGGCATAGATCATGACTCGTGTAACCTGTCGCATAACGATTCATAATGCATGGGCACCCCAAGAAATGATTGAACTTGAATTCTTTCATCAGATGGCTATACGCTCGAAGCTATACCTCCCAACCATCTTACTCTTCTGCCTCCCAATGTCTCTTGCACTCCGCTTCATTAATTCACCACCAGCGCCCACCTTGCTGAGTGATATTGCCGGAGCCAATCTCAATCCCAGTGGCAACGCATTCGACATTTCTTCCATTGGTATCATGAGGGGTTTGGCAGAATGAGCCATGCGATGAGTCGTGTCGGGTTTGGATACTTTGACCTGGGAGTGAAGGGTTCCCTTGCCGCAGAGCAGAATCTCTCCAAGCAATCCCTTCAAATACGTTGCTTCTTCGATGCCTTCCAGTGCCGCTGATATCTCGGCTTTCATGTAGGCTATAGTATCTGATGTTTCAATCAATTCGTCTGTGACCGATGTGCCTAAAATCCAACCACCAGTGCCAATGCTGTCGATGGCGCAATTTAAAAGATGAGCAATATGGCAGATTTTGGTGTTGTCTTGGTTTTCTGGAGCTGTCGTTTCCAGTCCTTCTTCGTATGGAGACAGCCACCCACTTCGAGCTATCTCAACCCGAAGGGCGTCGACGAGTATGTGTAACTGCGTTGTGGATAAGCCCGATCTTAGGGCTCGAGCAACTGAAGCAGACGGAATGATGTACAATCTCTTCATTGTTAATACGAATAGGCGCTGACTGTTGTTGTTACTAGCATTTGCAGGGGAAGGTGAAGAGGAATCTTGTGTCACCTCCCCATTGGTGAGCAGCATCTGCACATCGTTATACTCACCTTCTTCACCATCACTCATCAACAACTTTGGCTTGTCTAGGGAACGTGATGCGTTCGATTCTCGGGTCACAATAGCTAGGACATGGACGAGTTCTGCTGAGCTCAGCGTGATCGCACTAGTAAGAAAGGATAAGAGGAGCCCCAACGAGGTATCCCACTCAACCAAGGCTTGGATGAAGGCGCTGGGCGCAAGCTTTGACATTTTAGAGAGCGCTCCAGTATATTTGAGTGACCTTTCAATGTGACTTGCGTTGAAGACGCCATATGCAATCAAAGCGTCGCAGAGCTTGCGTGGAAGAAGGCGGATCTGTAACTCATTCCGTGCATCGTTCGCCTCACTGCCGGCTTTGGGCTCAGCTTCCTTCACAGAAAACATCCCACTTAGAACGTAATGAACATTTCGTTGATTGAGGCGCGGGTGGTTGGTTGATTTTCGTTTTCGATTTTCTCTCTCGTTTCTCTCCATTCCTAGCAATGAAGCAGCAGTCGTCTCAAATCCTTCCACATCATTTGAGGACCAATAACGATGCAGTTCGGATGCTTGATCACCCGAGTTCTCATGTGCAGCTGATTGCGGTAGATACTCACCTAGCGCTTTGATGTTGCGGGCTGACAAGATAGATTGAAAGGGTGACTTGGTCATTGAAGTAGACCCACCGCCAATTGCGTTCACTAGAAGTCCGTCCCGCTTCCTTTTCTTCCGAACTTCTGCTGAATGCAAAGTAGTCGCTGGCAACTGAATGGCGAGTAATTTCCTGCCGTCAAGTGCTATTGCAAGGTTCAATGGAGCATGGAAGGAGACTAATTTGAAATCGGTCTCTGATGTCTCCTTCTCTTCAGGCGTCTTTGTCTCGCGGATACCTTTTAACGCAATTCGGGCCTGCATTGAGCAATATGGCAAATCGACGACACTTAAATGATCCGCATTACTGCAGGCAAGTGAATGGCTTGATAGTCGCAGAAAGGAAGTCCTGGCGTCTTGGCCGAGATCTAACTTGTGGGAGAGACGTGGGATTGAGCCTGTGAAGTCATAGACTGCCAGTCCTCCCTCGGCGCTTTGATACATTGTCCCAGTTGCAGTATGTATAAAGAACTCCGAGCTTCGAGATAAAAAGTCTTGAGGCTCGGGTATTGACAGCGAAAGGAGCTCTTTAGCCTTTCTCACACTAGGTATGGGAAGTTTTCGTACTCCCCCATTGCGGGATCCAATGTAGAGGATCTGTAGGCTCAAGTTGCCATGCCCAACCCGGTCCTCCATTGATATAGATCGAGTGGTGAGAAGCAGAAGACTGCCCTCCACTGCTTCTCTTCCGTTACCCAACAAAGCTAAAACGTCCTCTCGACTCTTTAGTATCGTCTGCTCAGCTTGCTGAAGGCTGATAACCACTGCGTTTTCTACCCGACTAATGACTGCTGATGGCTGGTCTGGACTGACCCGTGTGCTCCATTCCTCACTTCTAAGATCTTGAGTGTAACAAGTGACAGTACCATCTGCATGAACGGCGAGCACATCGCTTATTGGTTTTCCATGTTCATCGTCCCCAAAGGCAAAAACTGTATCCAAAGCTACAATTGGACTCTCCCCTTTTGATTTGATTGTGTTGATAGAGATCTTGCTTGTTGGATCGGCTTTCGTTGGCGAACTCTCAGAAAAGCAAATGATTTGCGGCTTTGATGAGTTCACAGAGCAATATGTATACCTCTGGGGAACTTGTGACCCTTCCCTTCGGTATCGAATCGAGCATGGCGGACAAGTAAAGACAGCTTGTGGTGATAGTGCATACGAAGCGACAAGTCTGGACGATTGGACCTGTGAAATTATTAAGCCCCGCCATGGCGCATACTATGGACTAGGGTAGATACATCGTAGATATTGACGCCCTGGTGGTCAACTGCAACGGCAATTTCTGATCTTTTCCTTTTCTTTGAACCTGTGATGGCGTTGATATCTACAACACGAATCCGCCCTGAGGAGCTGGTAAGATCATGTGGTATGTCCGCGAATGTGTACGTCTTTTCAATCATTGTACTGAGCTGCCCACTGTGATTGTATCAAGCAAAACTGTTCGATGCAATTGTTGTTGGTGATATTTTGAGTCGGCATGAATGTTCTGCTCCAATACCGAGGTTAACCCGTGCCACTACTTCGACCTACCTTACCACCTTACCTATCCGAGCGCTAGCTCTGGAATAGTGTAAGTGGCTTCACGCGTTCATGCAAACGCGAAGTGATCACCATGATGGAAACTACGATATTGCACAATCTGGGAGTTTGCTACGTGGAACCAGAGCGCAGACCTCGAAACAACATGGAAGAGAGATCTCATCTATGAACTTGAGTCTGCATGTCTGCTATTCCCCGGCTTGGCGCACGTTGTCTAGCTATGCAAAGGTGGAGGCGGACTTGTGGCCACGACTGAGGTCCGATGGCTGTCGCAATGAGTATGGCAATTGACAAGGGAAACAATATGCATCCTTTCTTCTTGCCAAAGAGTAGTGAGCCTATGATCAACCTAGAGCAAAGCCAAGGCTAATTTCATGAGCAAGCCGGAGCAAGACCTGCCCTCGATCCAGACTTTGACATGAACGAGGATCGTCGTAAACGACAGCGAACTCTCTCCCCTGAATGCATATCTACAGAATCTACTAAGTCATGCAAAGATGGATGGGTTGACCAGCTTAAAGCTGCAGCCCTTGAATGTTCGATATTGACAGAAAAGTCGAATCATCAGGAATCGAAGGATAAAAGAGCGAGCGATGTTCACAAAGATGGTCTTAATGGTGCAAAACGCATGAACAGCAGAGCCGGAGTAGATGAGACGCCTGCGCTATTCATCCATAGGGACAACAACTTGGATGAGAAGCCTGGAAACGGTGTTGCTCCTGCAAAGCCTGAGGCCGTCGCGACAATACCGTGTAGAAAGATGTTCAGTGTCGTCGTTGATGAAAAGCCCGCCTATACCACGACGGAAAGTATTTCTCCGGAAGTGACAACACTACGAGTCCGCTCTGACGGCAAGCTGGCTTCCTCTATGACGATCAGGGGCTCCGATGGTTCAAGAGCTCCGAAAAGTACACTGAGAGTCCGTCCTGATGGTAAGCTTGGCTCCCCAGTTACAAAGGAAGTCCCTCGCATTACAAAACGGAAACGCAGCAGAAAGCCTACAGAGGTTGGGTCAATTTCGGAGCCCTTGGTGGTCATTGTCAAGTATGGGGCAGATGAGATGTCTCGCTCGGTGATAGGACGCAACATAGAAGATATTTTATCGAGTAGGGAAGTCATATCAAGTCCGGCCAAAGCCAAACCCTCGAGGCCTGCGGAACCCCTTAAAGCGACCCATCCATTCTTTCTTGGGGGAATGGCACCTTGTTCGGATCGGATGACCTCTAAATTCAACGACGAGAAGCATGAACGTGAAGCTGACGGCGACCCACCTTCACAACAATCGAAAGCGGTTAGTCCAATGAAGGCCAGGGTCATAAGCAAGCCTGCAGAATTCGTAGACAACATCTTAGGGGCCATTCCTTTGGGACGGAACAAACTTGGCTCCGATCATGCTCGGTTACCTCGCTTTCCGGGGGCACTGAATCCCATATGGCCTCCACTGGGCATGCTCCACGTTGGCAAAGAGATCGAAACAGCCGGATCAACGGACCTCGATGAACACCGCGTGGCTGAAGCGCGGACGTCCTGCCGAAAATTAAAGGGCTCAGAGATCGTTGTGCCTGCAGAAGAGGAGGTCCTGAGGCCATACCTCGATTTGATCCATGCGTACGAAGTCGACCAAACGATCTCACAAAAAGAAAATCCGCGAGACTGGCGTGCATTCCGTCGCCCACTTCGCCGGCTTATGACTGGACAATCTTTGCAGAAAGCAGTCAATTTGAGGATGAGCACCAACTTTTCAAGCTCAAGTCCAATTCCGGAAGTTGAAGAGAGAACCGACGAGCTCAGTGGCCCCCAATTCCATCAGCTGCAGCCTCACACAGCTCTCCGACAAGTATCTGAACAAATCGCTACATCGCGTACTGCTTTTGACAAATTCGAATGTGAAACGCAGGACTGGGTACACAAATATGCACCAAAAACCGCGGAGAATGTGCTACAGGAAGGTCGCGAAGCAATCATCCTTCGGGACTGGCTGAGAGGCTTGACGGTTACATCAACTGAGAGCTCCGACAACAGAAACAGGGTATCTTCAATACCTCGTAAATATGATTCGAGAGCATCGAAGAGAAAACGGAAAAGAGCGGAAGAGCTAGATGGCTTTGTTGTCTCTAGTGACGAAGAGGCAGATCAGATGGATGAGATCACAGACCCCCCTGACAACAATACCTCCGCGAATCCATCTCTCTACAAGACTACCATTCGTGGTGGCAACGATGCAGCATGTTCCAGGATCTACGATCGATCAGCCAATGCAGTCGTCATCAGTGGTCCCCATGGATGTGGGAAGACTGCCGCAGTGTATGCTGCGGCCCAAGATCTCGGTTTTGAAGTATTCGAGATCAATGCTGGTAGTCGGAGAAGTGGTAAAGATATCTTAGACAAAGTAGGTGACATGACGCGAAACCATTTGGTGAAATCCGCCTCAGGAGATGGAGCGGAGACGCCCAAAGTCGAAATTGAAGCGTCCAAGGGCCTCAGTGAGCAAGCGAAGCAACTTGAATCTAAACCAAAAAGTACGACGAACAGCTTCTTCAAAGCAAAAGGCCCGATCACAAGAAATTCGCCCGGAAGCAAAGAAAACGCTGCGAAAACCAACCGTCAGATGAAGGAGGCGCCGAGAAAGCATCAAACTCAAAAACAGTCACTCATACTGATCGAGGAAGTAGACGTGCTTTTCGAAGAGGACAAATTGTTTTGGGCGACTATTTTGGATCTAATCACGCAATCTAAGAGACCTATTGTCTTGACTTGTACCGACGAAGGGTTCTTGCCCTTGAACGAAATGGTCCTTTACGCAATACTTCGATTGAAATCTCCTCCAGAGCAGCTCGCCATAGATTACCTTCTACTAGTTGCTTGCAACGAGGGTCACCTGCTTCCCCGCGACGCCGTCTCAAATTTGTATAAAGTTAAAGGGTCCGACTTACGAGCTTCCATGGCCGAACTCAATTTTTTCTGTCAAATGGCAATCGGTGATTCTAAAGGAGGCCTTGAGTGGATGCTCACGGAATTTCCGGCGAATGACGGGGATGTGGATAGGACCGAGCCATTACGTGTTGTTAGTGACGGGACCTACCAGTCATTCATGGGATGGCTGAGTGGTGAAGTCCAAGCGCCCCAGGAGGGGAACTTATTTGGTCGGGAGACCGAGCTACTCTCGGAAGCCTGGCATGGATGGGGCATCGACGTGGGGGGTTCGACGCAATCTCTTCTGGAACCGGTACCGACCGCGGAAATCCACACTTCATGGACATCAAAAATGAGTGCGCTGCGCAGCTTCGACCAGGCCGCAGAAGCTTTAAGTGCCGTAGACATCTTCCCAGCCTGCGCATGCCGCCAGCATGATCACATCATCCTCGAGCTTGCTCTTCCAGAGATCACGGAGAGGACACGAAGCAATTATGTTGAAAGCTCGAACGTTCTCGTCGCAGATCCCTTGATTGAGCATAGTGGAACGGCCGAGTCGTTGTCGCTCACAATGAGGGCTTGTGCGAACCACCTCTCACGTGGATCATTACATGGCAATCAGATCCTTTCCCAGACCGATCATGAACAGTTCATAGCTCGTATCTTATCCGACATTATGCAAGAACGGCGTATGGGCGTACCCGTTATTGAATCAATCCTGGCAGCTGCATTTGAACCTATCGCAAGGTCTACCAAATCCATGCTCGGGATACTGAAGGGCTCTCAAATCTCGTCCTTCGACGGGCTAATGTCTATCATTGCTGAAGAAATAGCGCCTTACGTCCGAGACATTGTCTCGTATGATCTAAGACTGGAGGAGCAGCGACGCCAGCTTGACTCTCTGCTCTCGGGACGAGGTAAGAACGGTACCAAGTCGCGAACAACGAGGTCTTCTCGTGCTGCTCTCGAAGGAGGACAGAAAGCTTACACAAGAAGAGAACGATGGTTTCCAAACAACACCAATATCGATATGGTATTGCAGTCTGGAGGAAGTAATTGGCAAGGTGCTTTGCAACGAATGATGATGGACAAACGGGGCCACGCCACGACGTCCCCAGATCTGGACGGATCCAGGGAGTCTTCGGTAAAGAGCGATCTATAAGATGTGACATGAGCATATCGTGCAAGCAGGCGATGTTAGCTGCATCGAATGGTGCAACAAGCTTGGAGAGCTTCTATTGTTTTGGTTTGCATCGAGGCTCATATTGCACACCTCTGGCATACGTGAGATCTTAGTTTTCGTAGAATGTTGGACCTCCAGCGTTTACAATGGGTCTGCATTTTAAAAACGCAACCACATCGGCGAGCAAACAGAGATTCAATAGCCCACTAGGCATGAGAAGATATTGCACAGTCTAGAATGCAGGTACGTATGTAGAATTATAGAATAGAATATCTAAAGTCGGCTCCTCGCCGAGCCTCCGTCATCAGCCGCGTCAGAACACCGTCCCCTACGATACACAACATTGGACGAAAGACTGCATAGCTCGTTAATTGTGTATCAATTCGCAATGACTTGAGGCTTCCTCTCTCCTTGATAGATGCTATTAATCGTATATGTACCAAACGCTGAATAATAATGTCACTCTTCGGTAGCTCTCCAGACGAGTCGGCGCCTCCAGCGCGCTCTGACCAGAAATCGTCCCTGTTCGATGACGACCAGCCGTCGGGCGCAAAGAGCGGCTCGTCCTTGTTCGATGATGATGCTCCGCAGGGGGTGTCACCATGGTCCGTACCAACACCCAAGAAAGCCGGGCAAAACGATCCCATCAAGACACTGCTACCTGCAAACGATGTTCCCGAAAGTTACATAGATGCCTTTGACATACTGAGGGATACTGAATACAAGGCAGAAGGTGGAAGGATATCATTATCTGGCGCAAAGAAGGCGTTTGAGGGCAGTGGAATTGATGCGACAGAGCAAGACAGGATCCTCAAGCTAATTACTAAAGGGCAAGAGAGTCCTCTAGGCCGCAACGAGTTCCATGTCCTGCTCGCTTTGATTGGCTTGTCTCAGGAGGGCGAGGAAACGTCATTGGATTCGGTGGATGAGCGGCGGAGAAGTGAGCTATCCAGCACTGCCCACTGCACCTTCCAACACTGAACATCCACACTACAGGTCTTCCTGAATTATCCCTGCCTTACATAAATCAAATGAAGAAATCCAAGATTTCTGGAAACCTCGAAGAAACCTTACCGGACTCGCAAGCGTCAGGTTCAGAAGCCAAAGAACCAACGCCCGAGAGCTCTCCCTCCAAATCACGACGTTTGCGAAAAGATTCATTAGAAAATCTGGATGACGATCCTTGGGCGAGCCCAGCACTCCACAAGAATCATACCCATACTGTCAATAACGACGCAACGCCACCTTCTACTTCTACCGCGGCGAAGCCGTTAAGGAACGGCCTCAGTGAACCTTCCAGGACTACAAGCGCTTTCACTACTCATACGCAAGACCCTACGTCGACATCGCCTTCCATGGCTACGGACCCACCAGCAGATGGAAGCGGTGGAGGGTGGGGATCGGACGGTCCACCCAACAATAGCTTTACTGGCGCCGAACAACCCGGGCTGAGCGGCGGAGGCTTTGCGGATGGGCAGGGCAGTCATACTGGAGAGAACGCAGGGAGGTCTCTCGGTGGAGGTCGTACATATAATCGAGGTGCTGAGGAGACCGTTATCATTACACTTCTTCCAGAGAAGGAGGGCATGTTTATGTTTCAACATCACAACTACGAAGTCAAGTGCGCGAGGAAAGCGAGCTCTGTTATCCGGCGGTACAGTGACTTTGTTTGGCTTTTGGATTGCCTGCATAAAAGATATCCATTCAGGCAGTTGCCCTTGCTACCACCCAAAAGAGTCGCAGGTAAGCGGCATAATCTCTACTGGCTGCCGCGAGACTGACATTACGTCTAGTCAACGGAAGGCATCTCTCGGCCGATGCAACATTCATGGAGAAGCGCAGGCGAGGTCTTATTAGGTTCGCTAATGCACTTGTCAAACATCCAGTCATGGCAAATGAGCAACTTGTTGTAATGTTTCTGACCGTTCCCACTGTAAGTTCACATATCACTGCACTATTTGTACGCTAAACTCATACCAGCACCAGGAGCTTGCAGTATGGCGGAAACAAGCCACCATATCGGTTCAAGAGGAGTTCGTAGGCAAAAGCCTTCCGCCAGAACTTGAAGACTCACTTCCCACCAATCTTACAGAAACGTTTGAAACCGTCCGCTCAGGTGTCCGACAGTCAGCAGAGCAGTATATCGCGCTGTGTAGCTTGCTGGAACGGTTAGCGAAGCGAAATCAAGGCATCGCAGCAGACTACCTCCGTTTTTCGCAGGCATTGATGGCCGTGACAGAGATATCATCAAGTACATATGCGACCGACACAAACGACGTCCCACTCCTCAATGAAGGCATAAGCTCAACAGCAAAGCATCTGACCACAAGCCAAAGTCTATTGGAAGATGAATCGCGTGCTTGGGACGAGGGTGTCCTCGAGGACTTCAAGAAGCAAAGAGATACTCTTGTTAGCGTTCGAGATATGTTCGACCGTCGAGACAAATATGCAAAAGACAACATCCCGTCCTTGGAGCGAAGGATTGAGAGCAACGAGAACAAGCTTGCAGGTCTTATGGGAAGACCCGAGGGAAGCGCTGCGAAGCCCGGAGAACAGGAGAAATTGGAGCAAGCAGTCAGAGCTGTAAGTATTAGTATCCCTTGGCAAAAAAGTACTGTCCTCTAACACGGTGCAGGACAAGCAATCGATAGTGGATCAATATGCTCGCGGAGTGCTCATCAAGGAGTGTATACGAGACGAATTGGCGTACTTCCAGCAATCACAATATCACGTCAGTCGACTGCATCAGGAGTGGAGCCAGGAGAGGGTAAAGTATGCGGAATTGCAAGCCGATAATTGGCGAGCTTTGAGTGAGGAGGTCGAGGCTATGCCGTTGGGCGAGTGAGAAGGAGCGAGCAGGTTGGAGGCGCTGTTGTACAGACGTTGCATTGCGGCGAGAAAGGTGTATTGGTAGGATCATTGCTTTATAGCGATGCTGTTCCATCAATTGTATAGGATTGTGCTAGCGATAGTATAAGCACCGAAGTCGTTTTGGTTCGCATCAATACCCTGCTTCTTAAAGACACGCTTTCGACAATTCACCGTTCGTCAAGTCTGCGACGCGACGACTTCGCCTTGGGCTTTTCATTGCCCGCCGCCGTATCAATATGCGGGTCCTTTGGATGCAAATTAATATTGTCATTTCAAGCCTGAATTCAGCAGACAATCAATGCGTCAGAGTTTGAGCGTGAGCTGGGGAACCTTACTGTGGAAAACTAAATAAGTCTTCCGTTGTTTGATAATTTCTTACCTCCTGTTGTTCTGTTCTTATTACTTTTGCTCCACTTGCTGACGTGTCCAGGGATCAGAGCGCTCGATCCGCTAGGCGCTCGTACCGACTGTCTTGAAGATGCGATTGAGACCGGATACTTAACTCAGGCGTCCAGCTGCGCGTCTGTGTTGGAAGGGGTGCGGTCAGCCGCCTACTGAAATTTAAGATCTTGACTTTCGCGTTCATTGTTGACTAGCAGCAATAATTTATATCAGCTCATACATTTACGAAGTCTGCACTCTTCTCCCGAGATGGTTCTGATATCACCGCTCCTCCTGATGTCTCTTTGGTGGGTCGTTCTCAATACGTGCGACGCAAGTCCAGCGACGTCGATCAATACCAAATTCAACTCCGAGCGGTCTTACACTCCTCATGCTTCTCAAATCGGAAGGCCGCCAACAGGACTATCCATTTCGAAAAGGCGCGTCCCGGTTCGTCCTCAAGGTTCAAGACCCTTTAGTGCTGCCCCTCCCGTCAACAATACTGTCCGCTTCTTCAATTTCGAATACGTCTTCACGGACGAAGAACATGAAAATCTCATGAATTTACTGGTCAAAGGCTACGAACACCTTATCGCTTTCATGCTCGTTGGCGTAGACATCGAACAGCGTGCTATAGCCTTCCGTATTGGAGCATATACCCTGAACGTTTATGCTATAGTGGAGGCGTTGAGTCAGAGTATTGTGTTGGCAGTCTTCAGGAGGTTGGCACAGTTGATCCGGATGAAATTGGGTTTCTTTTTAGGAGAGGGAATGGTGGTCGTTGGTGCAGGTGTGAGGGTTTTGGTCGCCGCTGGAATACGATTGCAGGGTGTAGAGGATATAAATGAGGTTATGGTACGGCCTTTGGTACGGTTGATTGGTTGAGTGACTGTGACGTACTTTTCCCTGCTATCTGGCTGCAGCCCTTGGGACCATTTGACTCAATGTAGCAAATTGCGGCGATCAGTCGACGTAGACTCACGCGGTCTGGCTGTCTAAGGCTTATTCTGGTACCGGTCTAACATGTTTGTTCATCGCGAGACATGATACAGCAGCGTGATGACAAGCCCTTCAGGATGAAAGACCAAGTGTTGGTGTCCACAAGAGAGAGAACGACCGTCACGGACGAGTCACATAACGACAGAAGAAGTCGAACATCGACTACGCCGGATCCACGTCGTGAGCGTGCAATTCATTTCGGCATTCCATCGTCCAATGGAAAGCTTCCGGGGCGATCGTACGAAGAGCGACGGAAGTAATTGACAAAGCTCAACGACTCCAGCTGCATATTCTCCTAGCCTTATTAGATAGGGATACTAAAGTCTGTTCTCGGGTGATCTTGGCGTCGAGGAAGTCTGGAGCGGCAGGATGGCCTATCAATGGACCTAGAGCTGCTTAAGACGATTGCAGGAGGAGAGCAGCTGGTAGACGGCCAAGGGTACTGCTTCCATCTCTGAGAATGGGGCTCATTATCACAAGAAAGGAATGCTTCGTGCCCTGATAGAGAGGTTTCCGGCTGAGGACAATGGTTTCGAGATGAACGTGCTATCGGCTTCTTGAGCAGATTCAGAAAAAAGGCATTAAGTAAATCATCGCTATAACCAGGCATTCCTTTCGATAGATCCTCTGCAGGTTGTGCCAGATGATATCAGATGTAATAGCTTGAACAACGACTTCACATGGCGTTGTGTCGATATTGCATGGAATACGGAGTCCGGAGTGGTACTCCGTACAGCGCCGATTTCGCCAGCACTAGCCACAGTCCAGCCACAGTAAATTACCTTAGCATGGAACTCACTAAGTTCCAGCCCTATTCTAATCGCATATTGAAGCTGGCGTTTCATCTCACTTCACGGTCGTCGAGAGAATTATTGCAATGTTGATCTCTTTTTAGATGCGAGGGCTTTAGATCTCTGTAATTCGGGTTGCTTCAATATGCCGTCGTCCTACACGCCTTCGCAGAAGGCTGCGATTGCGCAGTTCGTTGGCTTTGCGTCCACAAAAGACAGTGCTGCTGCTAAGGTAGACCGAGCTCTTATCCACTCGCTCTGTATGCGGCATGGAGCTGCAATGCAGGGATTTACGTGATGAAAGATTCATCAAGCGCTTCCTACCTGCATTGACAAGATAAAACGGCTGACAGTGAGAACTCTAGCAACTCAAGACACATAATTGGAACGTCGAACAAGCAATAGACGCGTATGTATGATATAGTTTTCTAGCCTTTGCTCCCATCATTATCAAGCCGGGATCGAAGATTAGGAAGCTCCTGCCGCTCCAGATTCACAACCACGTCAGGGGAGGTCCTCATGGTACTACGACATCGTTCCATGTGCATGGGCCGTTACTGGGCGAGACACGCATGACGCATCCCAATTTTAGTGATGACCTCCAGGTACAGAGGAACTGCCTTCTGGGTGTCACGTCAATCAATGCCCAGCAAAGAGATTTAGGTTGACCAACGAAAATGCGGACAATATTGCAAGATCAGGGTACTGAGGCAAGGACGTAGACGCCCTTGAGGAGGAGCGTTCATATACCCCGATAAAAGTCCTTTGCTAGGACACACGTCTTCGCCAAGTGCTCCGAAGATGACGCAAATGTGCTTCTCCGAACCAGTCGATCCAACAAGTCTTCGGCACACATGTACTTGGACTCCAGCCATTTGTTCAAAGCTGGAGATGTTTCCTTCGTATCAGTTCGTTTCTCAATTCGCATTGATGCAATCCGGTCGTGCTCTTGGGCTTTTCGCTGTGGCGATGCCGACCGTTGGGAAGCAGGCAAGGTTATGGGAGGATCTATCCCTGGGCATAAACCTCGAATATATCTCGTACATCCCGGAATACGTCGACTGATACCAAGTCTTGAATTCATTCGACTTTCGGCGCGACGTCTCAAAGGTCCTTTGTCGATATGAGTATGATTGAGCTCCCGAAAGCTACTTTGGTCTCCCACAGTCTACTACAGCTCAATGAAGCAGAAAGCGACGTCTTATCCTTAGTCACGAGCATGGCATAGTCGTCAGCGACTTAGCAACTTAAGGCGCGATTGCCCTTCCAAAATCGTGGAATCTCCGCAAGGGAGAAATCGTCGAATGTTGAGAGACTGAGGCAATGTCTTAGATGATGATGAGTGAGTTGACTGGCATCAGTCTGGTCTTGTGCCACCGATTTCATTACCGAAATCATTCAAAGATTGCCAAATAAGGAATCAATCCACTTGAAGCTAGGTGCTATTTATTTTCAGGCGGCCAATCACAGTCCATGGCTCACAGATATCTTTCCAAGTCAGAGCATAAGCACCCCCAAAACTGTCTAGCCAATGGCTTCTTCTCTTTGGCATGACTGTGCCAAGCAGAATCGCTCGAAGCCTCCCGCGTACGATGGACTTGCACGTCGAATGTGTTATGCAAACCGTTTCCTCGACCTTCTGGCAATAATGAAGGTCAGATAGTAAGGTGATGCGACTGCCACGTCACCGTGTCAAGGCCTTCAAATCAGAATGAATAGGCACTTGGACGAAGATAGTCAGACGAACAGCCAGTCTAGAGACGTATGAAACTAGGAAGACTAGGACATCTCTACGTGGAGCCATTTGGGTGCTGAATGCAATGGAGACCCATGAGTCTTCTCATGAGAAGATCTTGCCAACGTAAGTGGGTTCGCAGTCAGGAGCAATGTGTATCACTTATGCATGGCAATCATGCAAGTCCAGGGCTTGGATGTTGAAGTCCCATTTGAGACTAGCAGGCTACTTTGGCGATTACAAGCAGCATCCGCATGTGGTGACTTCCCGAATCCGGAGCCCAACGGGATAACGGACCACCTCCTCCGCAGAATGGAATGTCAACTCCACCTTACGGGCCATCGAGGTCGTACGAGCCTACGGTCTTGGGAAGGGCAATCAAGGACTTACACGCCTTTCCCTTGGCTGTCCCCTTTTTAAGGGCGCACGTATTACAGCAACACCAAATGGGTCTCTGTTACTTGCTTGATCTGGCGATGCTTGAATTTTGATTGAGATAGATACGATGAGGCTAACAACGTGTAGATTCTTCCAAAACTCAAATGTTCCATCTGGTAGCGCAACATCTACGGGAGCAATAAGTAAATTATTTGATAGGTATCGAGGTACGTGCTTAATGCTAAAGCTGACGATGCCCTCGTGGAAGCTAATCGCCCGTCTTACTAGACAATATAGTAGAAGAACCAGACAAGATCGGCGTCGAAGGCTCTATGAAATATCTCGGTGATCTGGGCGTCAAACTTGACGAAGCTGCCGTGCTGGCGGTTCTCACAGAACTCAGCGCACCCACTATGGGAGAATTCACACGAGAAGGCTTTATCAACGGCTGGACAAACCATCGGTACGATACACCTCTATTCGGTTTAGTCTTTCGTCAAGATTACACTAAACCCTGTGTTGCAGTGCCGAAACCATCGCAAAGCAGCAACAACAAATCCAATCCTTCCGCCGCGCCCTCCAACAAACCCCCGACTTCTTCAAAAAAGTCTACAAGCAAACCTTCATCATCGCCCGCCAGCCGGGTCAAAAAGTCCTTCCCCTCGAAGTCGCTCTCGAGTATTGGCGCCTCCTCCTCACCGCTCCCTCATTTTCCTGGCACACGGCCCAGACCCCGTGGCTGGAATGGTGGATCGAGTATCTCGAGACGAAGTGGAAGAAGAGCATCAGTAAGGATATGTGGGATCAGACGGGCGCGTTCGTGCTCAAGAGTATGGGCGATGAGAGTATGGGGTGGTGGAGCGAAGGCGATTCGTGGCCGAGCATATTGGATGAGTTTGTGGTGTATGTGAGGGAGAAGAAAGGGGCGGGGTCGGAGATGGAAATTGGGTGATTGGCAGGGAGGATTGGAGGGTTGCTACGGGGCATGGAACTCTATGATACCAAGGATCATGTTTGCATGACGGAGGACTAAGGGGTGGCTTCTAGGACTGGGGCCTGCCTACTGATGGGACATCTACATATGAATGCGAAGAACGTTTGAGCACAAGGGACCTCCCTACAAACGTAATGAAATCCTTCAGGCGACTAATATCCCTCTAACCATTGTGAGTCGTATACAAATCACCTGCTACCCTGCTCCGATGCGGTGACGTCGACATAGCCTACTGTTGTACCATCTATGAAGGCGCTAAAGGGCACTTCGCGTTTTGGAAAGGCCTTGTTCACCCTGCTGGCAGCTACCTGTATTCCTAATCGCTTCACCGTCACGACCATCGCAATTCCGCAGCATCAATAGCTCTATTTCCTTAATGCACTGCCATCAAACCCTATCCCTGCTATACGTTACATGCACTATGCAACGAAGCACCTCCTTCATGATATCAAATAATACAAGCCAGTCCCTCTTCTGCTAAACCCCAAACCCCAAACCGCATAATCCTAATCCTTCATCATCATCATCAAACAAACAAACAAATAAACCAAGCAATACTGCTCAAGCCCCATCCTGGCCTTCAATCATATCCCTATTCAACCGTATCTTCTTCAGTATCTCCTCGGCCCCTTTCCCAACCAACTCCTCATACACGCGAAAAGCCAAAGCTTCGGCCTCCTGATCGCTGCCGACGCGATGGCGCTGCGAGCTTTGAACGCATTCTTTGCCGTCTAGACTTGCGACCATGGCGCGCAGGGTTAGGAGACCGCTGTGGGCGGAGTCGGTTGTGGCTGGCGGAATGGCATCGTCGGCCTCGTATCCTTCTTTCTTCTTCTTCTGCATTGTCGACGTCAAGGCTGGTTCTGGTTCCGGTATGTGACCCGGTGCCTCCTCCGCATCGTCATCTTCCCACACACAATCCACACCAACCGGCACGCTACATCCGCCTTCCAACGCCCTCAACAGACTCCTCTCCCCCACAATCTCCCACCTCAGCCTCCGGCTCCTCTTCCCCGTCCCCACCGTCCGTAGCAGCTCCGCCACCCACTCATCCCCCTCCCTCCACTCCACCCCCAACGCCCCCTGCCCCACCGCATACAATACCCCCTCCTCCACCCCCAACCAACTGCTCACCCTCCCCCCCATCCCCAACCGCTGCAAGCCCGCGCCCGCCAGAACCAGCGCATCGAACCCCAGCTCCGCATCGTCGACTTTGCGTATCCGCGTGGGTACATTGCCTCGCACATTTTCAATCTTCAGATGTGGATACATGCGCCGTATCATCGCCGCGCGGCGCACACTGCTTGTCCCCACCACGCCTCCATGAGGGAGATCAGCCAATGTTTTCCATCCCTGCCTCGCTCGGCGTTCTGACATGACGACCGCGTCGCGAGCTTCTTCTCGAGCTCCAAAGGTGGCGCAGACGAAGCCACTGGGGATCTGGGTCGGGACGTCTTTCATGCAGTGCACTATGATGTCGATTCTGTTTTGTCTAAGTTCGAGCTCCAGATCTTCGGTCCATAATGATTTACCGGTCGATGCTAGCGTGTGGAGGTCGGTGGTTTTGTTAGTATCACCTGGGTTTGTGTGGGAAGGGTGCGTGGATGTGGTCAGGGTTTTGTGAGCGGATTGGAGAAGGGAGATGAAGAGGTCGACTTGGGCGAGGGCGAGGTCGGAGGATCGGGTTCCTATTCGCAGGGTCCGTTGTCCAGCGGAGGTTGAAGTTGAGGTCGAGGTGGAGGTCGAGGGAGGCGGCGCTGAGTTTGCGGAGGGTTGGGTGACCATTACTGGATATCAGATATACAGCACTCCTGTAATTATGGAGGAACGAGGATAGGGAATCTCGAAAGAATTCAACGAGGATGTACTACACTTGTCAAATTTATGTACGTACCTCAGGCGTCTTCCATCGCGTAATTCGAGCTAGTCCCGGATCGGCTAGTACGACAATCTTTCACTTAGCTTTCCTGCGTTCGAAGATATCTCCCAAATTCGCTAAGAGGAAGCGTTGTGTAAGGCTCATGCAGGACAATATATGCTATCCTAGGTCCTAAGAGTCTACTACCCTCAGCGAATATGCTGATCCTCTGCCATCCTAGGAGGGATTGCTGTGAACGCCAATCGAAAAGCTAATAATGCAAGTCATGCCTATCCGAATTGGCTCGCAAAACCAATGCCAGACGCCTAGGTAAGAGCAACACACGCTTACGCTAATTTCTTGTGCTTGAGGATACATGCAATGAAGGAAGCCGCCACCGCCATAAGTCGTGATCATGAATCTCTCTGCATCTCTGGAACTTGTTGTAGCCTTCCACCATCGAGGTCTGAACTAAACTCCTTCTCCTCTTCTTCGCGGATGATCTCCCGTTTGATCCTGTCCTTGTCCTCCTCGATGCTTTCTTCCGACTTGAGGTCGGCAGGCGACATCTTGCCGGGTCCTTCTCCCATGCTTTTTCTTGCTTCCTTGACAATGGCGTCTGCTTCACTAATACCACCTAGCCTCTTTGTGGCGAGATCACCGTCAACACCTATGGGTTCAGCCTTATGCTCTACTGTTTGCTGCACAGCTTTGTTGTCGAAGCGGACGACCATGCAAGAGAGATTGTCCGTGGAGAAGCGGGCAAGGGCGTGGTCGACAAGCTGCTTTGAGGCGGTTTGTGGGTCGTGCGTATGTCGTATCAGATCAACGGCTTCTTGATCCGAGCAGACATCCCAGAGCTTGAGGCTAATGTCAGCACTATGTCGTGAGATCTGCTGGCAGCGAACTTACACCATCACAAGCTAATATCAAGAATTCGTCAATGTCTGGTTGTATGACAGTCTCGGTGGTATAAGGATGTCCAGTGACGAGGTCTTTCATATATGCATCACCCAGCGCTCTCGTTACAGCCAACACTCCGTTTACGCGATTATTGAGGATCAAGCCTCCAGCATTCGAGATACGTTTGCCTTCGTTTTCATCACTACCTTTGTGATCATAAGATAATCGTAGAGCCTTGCCGTTGCGACACAGCACGATACGCGCATCTCCAACATTTGCGGTATACAGCACACGTTGACGGGTGGCGGAATGCTGAAGCTTTGGCATAGGAGTTGTCGAAGCGAACCCTGGCACGGCGATCTTGCTCGGTGGAGTTTGAAGTTGCTGATTGATGGACTTTATATCGCTGGTGGGATTCTCTGTAGCAGCTTTGACTGCAGCGGCGGCAGCAGGTGCGATCGCAGTAGAGCCGGTAGCTGACTGGGCGTTCGGTATCCTATCTTCCCAGCGGAGAACCGCACATATAGCTGTGCAGCCGCTGTTCTTCAACGGAAGTTTATCGAGCTGCTGATCTACGTTGGTAAATGTTTGATCAAGTAATTCGGGTACTGGCGTATTAGGAAACTTTCTTATCGTGTCTTCTAACAAGACGTGAAGCTTCTTCCCACACCAATCTGCTGCAAAGGTACCAGCGTGACCATCGAAGATGGCGAAGTAGCCATTGTCAGTCTCTACCACATGAGATCCATTCGAGGCGCTGGGTGACAAGCTTCTCGTTGACTCGAGGGTATCCTTGGATATTTGGCTCCTCTTACTGCTACTCGACGTTGACTCGGTGTCTGATCCAATATTCGGAGCAGGTGTGCTCAGAAAGTTGTACAGATAGGCATGCGTATCCTCCATAGTCCTTCTGCATTTCTTGTTCTTGTCTTCGGTGACCCCAACGCGAAATGTAGATCTGGGTCCTGGGCGCGACTCTCCAGCGGAATTGTTCAGCGAGCCTTGGGGAACGCTCAAGGCAGCGTCCGTCTTGCCAAGCTTTTGTATGGCTGAGGCCTGAGGGGCCAATGGTCCATCTTGAGATGTTGAGCTGGGCGAGCCAGAAAGGTGGAAAGTGTTTTTAGCGCTTGAGAACAAGGCACCAGCCTTTGCTATTCCGCTACTCCTACGTTTCTTTCCACCGTCTGATACACTTTCATCTTGCGGTTTCCTTGTAGAGCTTGTACTATGCCGAGCATCATCCACAAATTCATTGACCGCATTCAAATTGACGCTCTCTGGTATGCTTCCCGGGCCAGCAGGAAGCTTTGTGGTGGGATGAGAGGCAATGTTGGATTCATAACTCTCTTTTGTGGGGCTGTTGGTGCTTCCAAACATTCTAGTTAGTAGGCCACCTCCCTGGGTGGAGAGGCTTCTCCTTTTCTTGTCCCCTGCCAGCGTGATGATATGAATAGACTCGGTCCCACGAAGAGACAATTTGGGATTTCTAAGTAAGTAGTATCTCAAAGTCGGCCTTAGCACTTCGAAGCCGACAAGTAAGAGGATTTTGGAGGAGATGAACGAAGGTGCGACTTGGTGCTCTGCGTCAAGGTGTTGTTGGTAAGGAACGTCGTGGTAGTAATAGGTGGGGCGATATCTGAGGCAATGATAGAGGTTCTTCGAGAATCTGGGGCCAATGAGTGTTAGTGGTACTCCTACGGGGTGAAGTGCTTGACAGCCTCAAGATATTAAGGAACAGGGGCATTGTAGGCCATCAGTCCAGAGACTGGGGTTGAGAGACGGGAGACCCTACAAGTGAACTGCAACGTAGTGATTTCCTGAGGTTCCTGACTCCTTTGGAGCGACAATTGGACGGGGCAGACAGGTGCGATGTCCAGATCAATCAGTTGGACCTTGGATGACCTCTAGCACGAGTGTTGTTGCTATGGACTTGAGCAGGGCCAAGATGTGGGGTCTTATCGGCATCACACAAACCCCGAAGCCCTAGTTTTATTAGATTACCTTATCTTGGCAGAAGCTGGGGTAACCGTTGCGCTATACAATCCTTTCTCGAATCTACGACCTATTCAATGAATGAGATGCTGGCAGCTAGATGCTTCATATTGGGGTTCAATCTCAGCGAACTAAGGACGTGGCATGACATGTCCCGTATCAAGAATGGCGATTTGAGAAGGATGTTAGAATATGAAGAAGCAGAGCAGGATGCGAACGCGCATTTCGTTATTGGCCGTAAAAAGGCTATCATGCATGAGTTCTACACGCCTTGCGTAGCAACAGGAAATGTTCATAGCTGAAGACTTTCCAGCCAGCCTCCATCGGATATGCCCGTCCAAATGCCGCTAAACGCGAGTCAAATTTCCGCTGATCGTCTCATATTGTCACAAAACTCCTTATTCTTTTGAGATACTGCTGGCAGTCTCGCAGCGAACCTCGCACGGATTAGGCCGTTATGCCGTTTGACTCTTCACCTCGTTCTCCATTGCCGTCACCTGTGGCTTGAAATCTTTTCCCACCCATTCCCAGTAGCCCTTCCATGCTTGGCCCTGTACGCTGGTCGAGGTTCCCGAAGCCGAAGGAAATGCATTATGGAGCAGGACAGAAACCCTCAACACCCCTCTGCTGGCTTCAGCTACCTTCTCGATTTCCTGTTTGACTGATGTGTCTTTCGGCTTGAAAGCGAGGATGGTACGGAAGCGGTCGGCTATGGCGTCAAGACGACGCGATGTCTCATCAGGGTCCAGCTCGATCAATTTGGTCAGCATCACGTTGCTAAGCACCTTGATCTCATGCTCGTCCTCCACTCCCGCAATCACGCGGTCGAACAGATCGAGAGGATTGATACGTGTGTAGGCGTTCTCCATTAGCGAATATAAGGTCTCATATGCACTCTAAACGGTATGTTAGCCTCAATACGACGACTTTTGAGGGATTGTGTGGCTTACCTTGCGTAGTTCAAGGCCATCATCAATTTTGTGCTTGAATGGGCCCATCTGCACCTCCCGCACAAGATCAGGGTTGAGTTTTGACTCTCTCATGACTAGTGGAACAAGCTGGGCTAGATGAGGCAGGATGATTTGAGATTTGCTTTGTGTGGCGGAGTTCAGTGTGCTCAAGGCGAGTCGACGGTTCTCAAGATTAGGATCGTTGAGCATAGTGGTGAGCATGTTCAATAGCACAGGCTTGAGGACATCGTCGAAGCTATCATCGCTATCGGCCAGAGTGAATCGGATTGCCTGTATGACCATACCTCGCACTGAGGGTGTTGGATCTTGCAAATAACTCTAGTGACCAGCTTTAGCACAGTCTTGCAAGCAATTTACCAACAACATACCTGGAGCATGTGTAGAAAAGTTTTTGGCTCAATCATAGTCAATCTGCCAATGCATTCAGCGCCGATGGCCTTATTGTCCTCGGCTTGGGACGCGACCAAGAGCTTGTCCCAGATCTCTTTCGTATATGACGATATGTCTGATTGGGCCTTACCAGCGTAGTATAGGATCTCTTTGACGGAGTGAAGGGACAGATATTGGAGATTGCCCGATTTACCTAGGTTTGAAAGTATTACTGGTAGGTAAATGTCAATATTGCCTGCTCCAGCGCGACCCAGCGCTACGGCTGCAGCACGGGGGACACTATCAGATTTCGAGCTGAAGTGAGCTGTGAATACATTCGGTTCCAGTGGTGACTTGGACGTCAGCCGGAGACCCGCTTCTCCAAGAATCGCAAGAGCAAGGCATTTACGTTGACTGTCCTTAGAGGATCGCAGCTCGTTCGCGAAGTCGTTGATGTTAACTCCTACCGTGGAACCTCCGGATACCAAAAGTGTGCCAATGGCTTTTCCAACAACAGCCGGGTCACCAGATACGCCTACATTTTGGAGAAGGCCTTGCATCAATGGTTTCCCAACAGCTTGGTCTCCAATAACCTTGACCAGGCCAAGGTAGGCATCAAAGACCGCACCACTGAGAGGTGCAAGGACTACCCCGCATAGAGCGGTATTCAGGTTCGCGTCGACGACCTTCTTCGGATTAGTTTTTATGAGATTTCCGAGGACTGACAAGGCCAAGCCTAGAAGACTGAGGTCTTGTGCGTTAACCAGTGGTAGAAGCATTCCAGATAAGCTGTGAATGGTGTCATTATCTAATCTTGCAATGGTGGCTTGGTTGGCAACGAAATTTCTCAGCGCAGCCAGACTTGCTCCGCGAAGTCTCCGATCGGCTTTGCGTAACTGAGCTCCGAGCTCGAGCGTCACATCCCGCACCCACGATGGTTGCAAGTCACTCTGATCCACTGCTGAAGTGGCTACAAGATCAATTGCTATGACAGCAGATATACGAGTAGTCTCGTTCTTGAGTCGTTCCTGAAGTACTCCTAGAGCCTTCGTTCTGCTATCAGCAGATAAAAGCTTCGCATTACTCGAACCTGAAGTACGGGCTAGCAGTATACCGAGAGCATGTATCGCCCTTTGTCGGACTTCGAGGTCTGCGTCAGTGGCCACGGCTCGATCGAGTACCGCGTCATAGATGCTGCCGAGATTAAGACGTCGCTGCTGCTCAGATCCAGCAGAGCGTGGAGGAGTTAGGACCTTGATGAAACTCTCAACAGCAAGAAGAGCCTCACCAGAAACCTTGTAGTTCCTATCCTTGGTTGCGGCGATGATGCTTGGTACGATGGTTCCTATGTATGGCGCGATGACTTTCGACGAGTGTGTATCGCAAATTGCACCCACTAGTTGAACACTTTCGATGCGCATCTTACTGCCTGTCGCTGCTGATGCACCACCGACGGAAGACAAAGCAGAGCCACTGCCTGAAACTTTCAACGCATCGATGAGAGGTTCTACAATCTTGCTGAGATGGTCAGACAAGACTCCACTTTGCACCAGCACCAGATCGCGGAGTAGAGTAATCGATGATTGTTTTGTGAGAATTGAAGTTTGCCTTAATAACTTCGCTACGCCTCGAACGATTGCAGGGCTGAGTTGAGCAAGATCGGCTTTAGGTCCGGACAAGGGAGAAGGCGATTCCGCAGGAGAGGCCAGGCCCATAGATGATGGAAGCGAGCCCGTATCGCTATTTACCCTCCTCCGCTTACGTGACCGGGAAGCGAGATCCGCCGTGAAGTCAAGCTCCTGCTCGCTGCTTGTTATATTGGACACTACTCCCTCTCCGGTTTTCCGAATTAAAGACGCCAACGTGGTGAGAACTTCTAACCTTACATTTTCTTCTCGCTCCTTGAAGCGGCTGACCAACACTGGGGCAATCCTTTCATAGAGGGTTCCGTTCTCCAGCAAATCCCCATTACTTCTAGTGGAGATGACGGCGTAGAGAGCTTTAGCTGCGCATCGACGAATTTTCCAGCTTGAATCGTCGTCGTCGCTCATCGCCCCATCTGCTTCGAAATCCTCTTCATAATTATCAACGCCATTCCTTTCGCTATCTTCCTCATCTGAACCTTGAGTACCTCCCATGTCTTCATCATCTTCGTCGGATGCGGAATTGGGATCGTAGACCACATACCTTAAGGCAGCATCAACTGATTCGTCAGTGAATGGACGCATATCATTACTACAGGAAGCGAGGAATCCCTCAAGAGCTACCAGGCCAGCTTCTTGGACTTCTTCTATTTCGCTATCCGGCGTTCCATCCTCAGCCATCTCTTCCATAGCATCGTCATACTCTTGCTCGCTAAGCGCGCTCAGTACGAATGGCGCGAGGGTCTTCAGATGTGGTCCCAGCCGCTGCGGCACCGATCTTGATAGAGAGCCGACCATAGTGATCAGGAGTCGCCGTTTTGGTAGAGTCAGATGGGAGCTCCGAAAGCCATCGATCGTGTCCGACACAAGTGTGTCAAGTAAACTGTCAGACAGGTAGACTGCGAGTATGGATATAGCAAGTACGGCCTTCTTCTTGATAACAGATCCGGTCCGTTCATCATCAAGAATGCTCATGATAGAGGTCTGGAAAGCTTGTTTTTCTGAATCTTGAAGCATGGGCCCGAATGACCGGATCACCTCGATAAGAACGTCTATGGCATCGCTATTGGCGCCCTTTTCAGTTCCAATCTCCAACATGCCTGGCGGTGGGCTGGGGAGGTTCTCCAGTCCATGAGGAATGACGATATACCCAAGCAAACGCGGTATGAGGACCCTGCTGATGGCAGAATAGGCATCCTGTGTCTTGCCACTTGGAGCCAGGCCAGGCAGCGGCCGTGGAAATGCTGTTATGAATGTCCGTAGTGCCGTTGCAGGTATCGAGGTATCAACGGAGTGGGTAGTCTTAATGTTCGAGACCCGGTGTACAAAAGGAGACAAGATATCGGGAGGCAGTTTCAGGACGAGAGCAGCAACACTGCGGTATGTCAATCACGCTCATGGCCTAGCCGTATCTACTAAGAACCCTTACCACTTTATAGCCTGATTCTGGACCTCCCCATTCTGGTCATCTAAAGTCATCAATACGCCATCGATTATCTTAGCGCTTGTGTGATAGTCAGCGGTCAAGAAATTAGGTGTTCCTGAGTTGAGCACGTTGTAGAGATCGTTTAGTGACATATAACGAAGGTCAGCGTCTGCATCGCTCAGCTTTGGCAACAACGCCGAAGCCTGCGCAGGCGTAGAGTTTGAGGCGGGTGCCATTATGCAGTCGCATCAATCAAGAGAAAGAAGTAAGTCATGCAGGCGAGAAGGAGAGGGGGTTTCGAGGCGTTCAGCTTTGTAGATCCCAAGTCCCTAGGCAACTTCACAGGCTAGACAGGGTTTACAGCACAGGGTAAGGCAAAGGTATGCCCGCAGTCTGGTCGACTCTAAAGATTCCAAAATTGATCGTTGCGAATCCTGTCAGTCATAAGATAGCCCACAACAAACAAAATGAAGCTCAAACGGGGGAAGTCTTGGCGATGATGATCTTTCTATTCCAGAATTGTCCTAGTCGCTTAAGCTCTAGAATACCGAGTGCGGAATACCTTAGAGCTTTATTCATCTCAACTTCCTTGATCCATTGAACTCTTCTGCATAGGCCATACGGTCGACTCGACATCTCTTTGTACTACCTCTCGCTCATCAAGGTCTCTGGGCCGCCATACAGCCATTATGGTGTTCCCAAAGTCTTCCCCTCGGTTGTCTTCGAGACTGTTCAGCCAGTCTTCTCGAGCTGGCAGGAGTACGAATCGGACACGACCATGGCATCAAGCTCAAAGACGGAAATACGCAAGTCAGGGCGATCACGGTAGCCCTCAGAAGTCTGTGCTTTCTGGCGACTTACCATGGTAATTAAACACCAATCATTCGCCAGCTTTCTACTGCTTCCTTCTTTAACCGAAGGCAATTACCAAATTGACCACGTATCATGTTCATGGCAAAGATGCAACGGGCTAATCTATGTAGGGCTATTGGATCTTTGATTGTTACTGTACCTTCCGTGTGGTACCTTGCGCAACCACAGATTGAGAGGTTATCCGGTAAGAGAGGCAGCCATGCAGAACATGGGCATGAAGGCGAGGAGCACGGGGAGCATGGGGAGGAATCAGAAGGTGGAGACGAGGGTAGTGAAGAAAATAGCGAGAAGGGTGGTGTGGAAAGTGACGCCGAGAACGAGTCAGGAGAAGATGCCCAGGTTAAGGAAGACCCGAAAGAAGACAACGAGAAAGCCGATTCGGATAGCTCTGATAGCGAAGAAGGCCAGCAAGATACTCCGGACACATCTGATGACGAAAGCTCCGCAAACGTTCCACATGAAAAAGAAGGAGGACAGAATGTAGAAGGCGTTCGATTCAAGGGCGCCACTTCCGGCGGCACCAAAGAAGGCGAGCAAGGAGACACACGCAAGCACATTCCGGATGCAAAAGGAGGCAACAAACTCAGGATCGAGAGCCATTATGGCAACAAGCAAGGAGAGGCTACAACGTCGGAGCAGAGTCCTGACAACGAGGATCTGGTACGATTGACTGGCCGAATTTCATATGTCATTATGCTATCCTGTAGCGAAGCGCTGACTCGTGCTTGCAGGCTTCTCCATCAAAGCCATCTGGGGGTTTTGGACAGCAATCAGGAAAACAGTCAGGACTGTCGAACACAGATACGAAGCATTCAACGGACATTGCAAACGACCCCGAGAAGAGTAAGAAGCCTGGTGGTGGGCCAGAAACCGCGAAAGAACAAGGCACAGTGGACGCTGGAAGACCCGGGGTTTGTACCGTTCATCGTTGCCTCTTCGGTGAGCGTGAGTGAGACACTTGCTGACAGCGTTCTCTAGGCTTAAACAATGGATTCCGAAAAGTGAATTCCTCCCTATTCGTCCTTCGATCAAAGTGGCAGTGTGCCCTTCTTGTATTTATCTAAAAGTAGCGACATGTAGACTACTCTGTTCGAACGCAGACCAGTATGGTGAGCTACAATATTGGCCAATATACTGCATCTTGTTCTTATTCTCGATGGACAGCTCCCTCACTGCAGTACATGAACCTTCAGTTGAGACTAACACTTCTTCACTTCCGAAGTCTGCTTGGGCACTGAAAGGACCTTATGAACCAGTGGGACTACATTGGATACCTACCTTAGTCTGAAAGACGAAATTAACGAAGCATGCGGCAGTTCATGTAGGAGTAAGGGAATTGGATGAATATCAGATGTTGAGGAACGATCGAACGTGCAGAAAGTCAGAACCCCTTCGATTCCCATGGCCTTGTCTACGCATATTCTACCCTCGATGCCCGGCTTCTTAAAGACCCTGTCCGTTTCACTATGCTGTCTTTCCATCACACGCATCATTAAGCGTTCCAGATGTCCCTAGATATCCTCCTTCTCGTAAGCTTTTGTAGGACTTTGAAATCTCGTTTCACAGATCAAATTCGCGGTATGAGGATCACTGACATATCAGCTCAGGCCGATTATTGATGCCGTCTGCGTTGGGGAGTACGTGGTACTGCCAGCATGTGATTATGAGGTCGGTGTTAACACTCGTGTCAACCATATACTTATGTCCCAGGGCTAAGTATTTGGCGTCTTGGACCTCCGGGTGCTACTACCCCTATTTACCTAAATCTGCTCGTTTCCCGAAATCTTATTAGCCCCCGCACCCGCGCAACGCGTTTTTTTATATAAATGCTACTAACTACTATATACCTATCTAAGACGCCTTATATAGTTCCTAAATAGGGAATAATAAGGCTAGAAAGTTAGTATATTATCCAGAAGAAGCTATTTTATAAACTAGAGGTTAAGGCTATTATTATAACTAAGAAAGTAATAAAAAAGACTAAAGACGCCTCTATTAAGATTACTCCTAATAGTTAACTATTTTAATAGATATAAAAACCCCTAATTATTATTATAATACTTAATAAGTAATATTAGGATACTACTCCTCTTATAATTATTACTACTCTATATACTATTAATTAGTCTATATCCTAGAAGGGAAAGGAGATATTACCTAGAATAAAACCCTTAATTAAATTTAACTTTAATATCTTAATAGGTAATATAATTAAAGAAGTTAATATAAAGGTAAATAATAAGGGTTATAAAATATTACTAAGGAGTACTTATACTATTATATCTTACTCTAATAATTAAAAAAATAGTAAAGGCTTTTATTAAGACTTTAATAAGTAGGAGGGTATTAAGGTAATTATAAAGTAGTAGGTTAATAAAAAGATGAAAGGTATTATTATTACTATTACCCTTACTTTTAATATAAATTAAGAAGTAGAGTTTAATATAAACTTTAAAGATAATATTAAAGAGAATTTAAAGAAATACTATTACTCTATCTTAATATTTAATAGTAATATCTTATTATTTATACCTAATATATTAGTATTAAACTTAGAGTTATCTACTATATTTAAAAAAAAGGTAAAGAAGAAGAAGAAGATACTTAAAAGTAAACCTTATAAAATAGTAATAAAAAAATAGAAAGAGAAGTATAAAAAGAAGTAAAAGATTAATAAAAAGAATAGTATAAAGGGTCCCACCCTTATAAAATAATACCTTTATAATAGTATAAAGTATTAAAATTATACCTATTTATACTAGTAACCTTATAATAAGGGAGGTATATATTACTAATTAATAGATTAGGCTAGTAGGAAGTAGAGTATTATATTAAGCTCTAATAAGCTAAGATATAAAGGCGTTACTATTAAAAACTTATTAAAAACCCTTACTTATTAACTTAAGAAGATTTATTAAATTACTAGTAAGGCTAAGACTAAGAATAAGACTAAAATAAATATAATAACTCTAATATTAATTATATTATAATAGAATCCTTTTAATATATTTCTAGAGTAAATAGGCTTAATATTCTTACTTTAATATCTAGGATTTATACTAGTAACCTAGGTATTACCTTTATATTAATATTTATACTCGCCTTTTTAATAGTTATTAATATAGCTAGTCTAGCTACTATAATTATTATATTAATATAAAGATCTTCTACTTAATCTACCTCCTCTTTAAAAGCCCAGGCCCTTAGTATAAACCTTACTTGTAGTAGTAGTCTTATATCTTACCTAGGGTACATAGTATTATCGTTATAATAGTCTTAATTCTTACTATATAAGAGCTATAATACTATAGGCCTAATAGCGATATAAGGCCTAATAGCGATATAAGGCCTAATAGCTCCTTCCTACTTTACTACCTACTTACTATTTATAATCCCCCCCCTTATTCCTTATAGCCCTTATAAGGGGTAATAGGCTACTATATTATAGTAAGAAGTTATTAATATTAGTATCTAATTAGACTAGATAGTAGCTTATAAACTATTTAGAAGGATCCTTTATACTCTACACCCCTTCTACGTAGGCCTTAAAGGCCTTTAGGGTATTATATATAGGCGGGGGGTTATATTTAAATATCTAGGTAGCGTCTAATAGTAACTCTATATCTTCCCTAATATCCTCTTATCCCTTTCTCGCTATTAAGAACTATAAAATAACTACTACCTAATCTTCTTAAATTATCTTTAGTAAGTTAGCTATATATTACGACCTGTATCTCTTAGAGGTAGATAGGGTCTATAGTAGATCTTATAGAGAGGAGTATTAAGGATAGGATAAATAGGCTTTATATTAAACTAGTCTAATACAGGTATAATATTATATTTAGTATCTAGGAGATTATTTTAATAGATAATATAAGTTAAGTATAAAGCTTCTATCTAGATAGAAAGTAATACTATTTATATAGATATAAGAAAGTCTATACTCGTACTAATTACTAGTACTTACTCTTTATTAATTAAAGTAACTAGTTATATAATCGCTTAGCTCGCTATAATCGTCCTATATTAACTAGAACGACTAGGCGAGTAGTTACTTAACTTGTTATACTAAGGTATATTTAACTTGGTAAGCACTTATAATATCTACTAAGGCTCGCGTACTAAGGGCGTAATATTACCCCTCCTTCCTTAAACCTTTATCTTAAAGGTTAATAAGTATTTATATTATTAATATAATAATAACGCCGTATTAAACTATTAGATTAAGTGGCTTATAAGGGAGTAATTATAATAGTATTATACCTATAATATACTAGGTCTTAAAAGGAGTATTAGGTATCTTCCCTTTCTTAAAGGTACGTAGAATATATTTGGCTAGGGAAGTAGTATAAGCCTATTATATTAGTTATCTACTTCTCTAGTATTAATAAGGCTATAAAGAAGCTTAAGCGTGAAGAGATAGAGATAGAGGTAGCGTAGGAGGCTGCTAATAAAGCTACTTATTAGAGTAGTAAAATTACTTATTAAAAATAGATAAAACTAAAATGTCTTTATTAATAGAAGTATTTCTTAAAAGAGCGTAAATAATAGATATTTAATAAGGGTCTTAATAATATTAAGGAACTAGAACGTCTAGAGGAGCTTAAAAAGGCTGGCAAGGTTAAGAAAGCACTCGCTACTTATCCTACTTTTTTAGAGTTTAAGGGTTCTAGGACTCTCTTACCTAGATGTTACGATCCCGTCCACGGCAAGAGAGAAGTAGGGTGAGGAGGGCTAGCGGTAGTAATAATACAAGAACCTAATTACTATTCGGCATCCCCTTGGGATAGGTATAACTTAGTTAAGAGAATAACTATTTTAAGGTAAGTATAAAGCTCCTAAATTATAGGTAAAGACTATAGTTATATATTAGAAGGAAACTCCGCTAAGAGACGTGTTTACCTTAATTAGTAACCAATTACTCTAATTACTTATAATCAGTCTATCTTAGTACTAATTATTACTCCCCTAGTCTTAAAGGTCCGTAGGTAATAGTACTTATAAGTATACTTATACTTAGTTATAATACTAGCTCCCTTCCCTATATTTCTATCCCTAGAAACTATCTATCCTTATACCTCCTACTAAAGTTAAGAAAACTAAAACCTTATAATTACGGGTAAAAGAGCTTATAAAATATCTTAAGTATATAACTATATAACCTTATAATAATTATAATAAGAGAAATAGAACTTATTATACTAGAGAAGAATCGTCCCGCTATTCTAAGTATATTACTAGTAGTTTATATTATAACCTTTATAATTCGCTTATATAGATATTAAAAATAGAGGAGTCTTGAAATAAAGCTTTTAGTAAGTAGAGGGAGGCGAAAGTAAAATCCGATCGCCTTAAGAAATAATTCCTTTTACTAGAAGAGTAAAAGAATTAAATAGTAGAGTGTAAACTCTAAAATATCTAGGAACTAGAAGAGGAGGAGAGTAAAGCTATATAGGCTAATAACCCCTCAGTTAATATTAATCTATTATTTTCCCTGTTAAACGACTTCCTTATAATATCTCCTAGCTCTCTAGACAGGTTAATAGCTAAGTTTATCCAAGGTCCCGCTAGTAATATTATAATAGGTAGTAGCTAGTAATCTAAGCTCTCGTCGCTTTATATAAGTAACTCGCCTACCTACTCCTTCTCTTATTTATAAGATATATAGTTATTATTATAATAATTTATCTAATTAGTTTATATATAACCGGTTCTTTTTATAAGCGTAAGCGTCTTATATATTAAGTTACTCTTAGGCTACTTATAGTATATTACTATATATCCTTTCTAATTATACCTATAATACTAATGTTCTCTATTTAGATTCTTCCTATTCTAGGATACCTTTATAATATCTAAATCTATTAGCTCTAGTTTATAAGAGTTCCTATTCTTAGCCTTTAAATATCCCCTAGACCTTCTAGTATTAATATAACGATCTTGTTATAAGTCTTAGAGACGCTCGTCTACTTCTTTTATAATATAAATCAATCTTATAAGAGAATTTATCTTCTCTTTATAAACTATTTTACTCTTTATAATATCCTTTAGATCTAAGTAAAACTATAAATAAAACGTAGTATTATTCTATTCTAGGTCTATAATAAACCTTTAGAAGTTAGAAGTATAAATAGTAATAGATATTATCTAGCGTAGCTTCCTGATTTCTCTATTTATATATACTTCTTTATTAGTAATTCTATATAAACTCTTAAGTTTCTCTTTAAACCTCGTATAGCTTCTAAAGACTACCTTTATCTCTCTACTAGGTACGTTACCTAGGTCCTAGTTATCTAGCTATTCCTTCTAATAAGGTTAGAAACCTTTTATAGCTCTTCCCTGAAGATATAATAATATATATAGTACCTTATCTACTTCCTTTAAGAACTAGGTAGAGTTAAATAAGATATATAACTTGAGTTATATTAAAAACTCTCTAAGTTTCCCCGGTAAACTATTAAATATTTCCGGTATTAAAACCTTTAAAGCCTTGGTTAAGATGATAGTATCATATTATTTACTAGTATTAACTATTAAAGGCGTAGGTATTCTAGCTGACTTTCCCGTGATTAATATCCTTATAAATACTTCCGTTATCCCTATATATAAGGTAGGTCTTACTATTAAATTAACGCCTTAATAAGCTCGCTACTCCGTTATATACTACTAGGGTTCCTTATAGATATAGTACTTAAAGTATTATAATCCCGTCTACGGTAAGGGAGAAGTAGGGTAAGGAGGGCTAGCGGTAGTAATAATACAAGAACCTAATTACTATTTAGTATCCCCTTAGAATAGGTATAACTTAGTTAAGAGAATAACTGTTTTAAGTTAAGTACGAAGCTCCTAAATTATAAGTAAAGACCGTAGTTATATATTAGAAGGAAACTCCGCTAAGAGATATATTTACCCTAATTAGTAACTAATTACTTTAATCACTTATAATTAGTCCGTCTTAGTACTAATTATTACTACCCTAGTCTTAAAGGTCTACAGGTGATAGTACTTATAAGTACACTTACACTTAGTTATAATACTAGAGCTCTCAAGTAGATCGCTTAGGGTATATCCGGGTTTAATAATACTATTAGAGGAGCTCTTAATAGTTTATAAGATTTATAACTAGTTCCTAGGTATTTTCTAAGTCCTTATATCCTTTCTATTTTACTAGGTAGCTCTAACCTTTTTATAATAGAATCTTTTCAGCTTTAAATTTATTCTCTTCTTCTATCTAGAAGTAGAAGGTTTCTTATAAAGGTATATTAGGGTCTACTAGTTCTAATATTAAGATATAAAATACTAGGTATACTTTAATATCAGGTAGAAGTTATAATTTAAAGTTAACTAGTCCTTTTTCTTAAATAACTAGAAATAGTCCGACTTTAATATAGTCTAGTTTTTTACTTAGTCTTATACCTTTTAGATTTTTTATAAGGAGGTATACTTTATCCCCCTTCTTTAACTAAGGTCTATTTCTTCTTTTCTTATTAATTAACTTCTTTATAAAAGTATTAACCTCGCTAATCTTTAGTTATATATCTTTATATAGACTTTTTATATTAGATATTAATACTAAGGCTTTCTTAATATCTAGTCCTTACCTAGGATCTAAAAATAAATTTATATATTATTTATAATTTATAAAGAATAGTAATAGCCTTATAATATCTAATCTTTTATTATTATATATTAATTATACTATTAAGAGTAATATAACCTAATTATTTTATCTTTTATTAATATAATATCTAAGGTATACTTCTATTATTTAGTTAATATATTTAATTTATCTATCTATTTATAGATAATATACTATTAATATTTATAATTTAATTCTAATTAATATAATTAATATCTTCTAGTAGTTTAAAGTAAAGAGCTTATCTCTATTTAAAGTAATTAACTCCGGTATATTATAATCTTTAATAAGTCTATCTAATAAGATAAAATCAAGCTGACTAGTATTATAGGTTTCTTTATATAATATTATAATTATATACTTAGTAAGCTTATTTATAATAACTATTATTAAGTTATACTTGTTATTAATTACTAGGTTAATTAATAGTAGTAATTTAATAATAAAGTCTATTATAATATCTTTTTATAATATATTAGGAACTTTAGTAAACTAAATTTATTTATACCTAGTATATCTTATAGACTTATTCTACTAGTAATATATATATTCCTTGATATATTATTTAATTAATACTTATAAATTTAGTATAATATATATTCTTTAAATAAGTTCTAAAGTTTTAAATACTCCTAGATATCCTAGTAAGGGATTATTATAGTAATCTCTAATTACTCCTTTAACTGCCTTTAGTAGTAAATATAACTTTTACTTATATAATAGTAGGTCTCGATTAGGTTATTATTTCCTAAGCTTACTAGCTAGGGTATTATTAATATATACTTCCTTTAGATTTAGAACTATATATATTATAATATATATAATTATTACTAGACTTCTTATTAATACTAATAATCCGTCTTTCTCTTATTTTAAAATAGGTTAATTTATAATATCTTTTATTTATATATAGTTAGATTATCTACTTAAAGTATCTACTTATCTATTATCTTTTCCTAGGGTATACTAAATTTTAAATTTATATTATCTAAGAAGCTTAGACTATTAAACTTGTTATTAATTTAACTCTTTAATTATTATAAAACCAACTAGGTTCTTATAATTAGTAAAGATAGTAAGTTTAGAATAACTTTTAGTATAAACTCTCTAATATTATAAAGAATAGATAACTACTAGAAGTTCTTTATTATATATATTATAATTCTATTCTACTACCATTATTTTTTATAAGTAATATACTACTAGGTACTATTTATTATTCTTCTACTAATATAAGCAGGCCCTAATTATAAGGTCTAAAGCATCTATCTTAATATATACCAGCTCTCTATTATAAAATATATAGAGTATAAGTAGATTTATACAGGCTTATTTTAGCTTAGTAAATACTTTCTTCTAGTTAGTATCCTATTAAAATCCTATTTCCTTCTTAGTGATTTTTATAAGTAGTAAGGCCTTCTTAGAATAGCCTTCTATAAAACGTCTATTAAAGTTAGTAAATCCTAAGAACCCTTATACTAATTTAATATTGTATAGTATAAGCTAGTCCTATATAGCCTAAATCTTTTTAAGGCTTATATAAACTCCTTTAATTATTATTATAAACCCTAAGAACTTAACTAAGGTCTTATAAAACTCGTACTTCTCTAGTTTTAAGAGGAGTCCTACTTATAATAGACATGTTAGTATACTCTAGACGTGCTAAATATATTCCTTAAGAGTTTTAGAGTAGATTAATATATTATTAAGGTATATAATTACTTTCTAATCTAAATATACTTATATAATATTATTAACTAGTACTTAGTAGGTTACTAGTATATTAATAAGGCTAAATAGTATAACTAAGTACTTATAATATCTATATCAAGTCCTAAATACTATTTTCTATTTATTACCCTTTTTTATTTAAATTAAGTTATATACTCCTCTAAGATCTAACTTTATAAAGATCTTTACTTTAACTAGCCGATCTTATAACTCGCTAATATTAGGTAGTAGGTAATAATTCTTAATTATTATATTATTTAACTTTTAATAGTCTATATATAGTTATAATAATCTGTCTTTCTTTTTTATAAAGAGTATTAGATATCCTACTAGTAATTTAGATTCTTAAATAAATCCCTTTTTTAGGTTCTTATCTAAGTACCTACGTAGTACTAAGAGTTCCTTTTTAAATAACGTATGAATAGGTCTAAATATTAGTACCTTCCTTAGTTCAAGTTCGATTTTATAATCCTAAGGTTAGTATTTAGGTAGAGCTTTTATTATTATCTCTTTTATAAAGAGGCGTTTCTATCTTTAATACTCTTATAAGATATTAGGAGTAGTATTAACTACTTTAAGAACTCTAACTTTTTAGCCCTACTAACCCTTACTAGTACTTATTAAGTCGGATCCTTTTCTTTTAAGGCTATCCTTATTTAAAATTAAGGTAATATATACCTTAACCTTTTAGTTTAATTTCTTATCTACTATCATCTACTATTAGTATATAAGGTAGAATCTAGCGATATTACCAGTTTATTTAAACTTAAGTACTTTTCTTCTCTAGTTAGTTACTAGGTTATACTTTTTTAATTAAGGCATGCCTAAAATAATATAATAAGTAGCTATTCTAATAATATTAAAGGACATTTCCTTATAATAGTACTAAATTATAAATAGTAGCGAGGTTATCTCCTCGTCTATACTTCCTATTAATAGTTTTAACCTATTAGCTATCTATAAGTTGTATAATAACTTCTTCTTTTATATTAATAGGCCTACTAACCGTATTAACGCTTCGGAGATAAAATTTCTAGATACTCTAGAATCTATTATTACTATAATTTTTTAACTATCTATTTTAACCGGTATATTTATATATATTATATACTCTATTAAGTATAACTAACATGTCTTAGAGGTTAAGACATTAATCTCCTTATACTTCCCTATAGTATAAGGGATTACTCTTTTCCTAAAAAGGGTAGGAATCTGGTAGTTCTCTTTATATATATATATTTTCTATAATTATTATAAAAACAAGTATACTAGTCTATTAAGTAGTACTCTAATATATACTTATTATACTTGAGGTATTTATAAAGACTACTATACTACCTTTAATTATAGTTTAGGAACTACTTTCTTAATCTTTTAGTTACTAAGTACTAGTAATAACTTATATTATAATAACTTGACTAAACTTTTCTATATATATATATTCTAATTATCCTACCTAAATCTATCTTTACTTAGTAGTAGATTATATATATTTTATTAGTATAAACTAACTAATATATTACTCTATATTATAAATATACTAAATTATTTCTAAACTCCTTCTAGAGAAGTCCTCCTAATACCTTTTCTTAATAGAACTCTACTTTTTCCTCGAGTTTTATCTATTATAGATCTTTTAATATAGAGATATAAGATTCTTTAAGGCTTTTCTCCTTACCCTTCTTAGGTTCCTAACTAAGGTCTTCCTAGTCAGAGTCTTTATTTTCTTAGTCTTGCTTAGGAAGTTCCTTCTAAGCCTAACTACTATTACTATTATTATTAGAACCTAGCTCCTTCAGCTATTTATAAATATATATAAGTTTACTTTCAATTCATTTAATATTTCTTTATCTTTTTATAATTTCTTCGCGTAATTCCTACTACCTAGCTTTAAGTTCTTTAATATTCTTTTCTATTAGTTAATTAATAAATACTAGTAAATTACTTATAATTACCTCTAATTCTTTATCGCTATATTCCGTTTCTAGTTAATCCTTTAAAGGTCCTGTTTTCTTAATTAGTATTCTCTCTAATATATTTAACTAAGGTTATTTTACTATATTTTTTAACCTATAATCTTTAGTAATATAGCCCGGTTTACTATAGTTATAACAAGTTATTACTTTCTTACCCCCTTACTACTTCTTACCCCTGAATTTTCCTTTCTTTTAAGTGAAGTCTAACTCTATTAGTATAGGTCTATAAGGATTATATTAAATATATTTCTTATTACTTCCTCTGGAATAGAATCCTAATTAACTAAGTTCTAATATACTACTATTATAGCGTAACTCTATTACAAGTTTATAAAGCTCGTTATTAATTCTAATTACTGCTTAGATAAGTGAATCTAGGTTATTATAAGCTACTCTATCTCGCCTAAGTTCTTTCTTAATATTATTCTTTAATCCTCGCTAATATATTACTATTAATATATTATTATCCTAGTTAATTCTTATTAAATACTATTAAAACTAAGTTAAATACTTTATAACTAATTTCTTCTAAACTAAGTACTAGATAACTTATATTACTATACTAGCTTTATTAGATAGTCTAAATATATATTAAACCTCGATATAGAAGTATATAAAGCTTTCTATCTATACCTTAATATTAGTATTATTAGTATTATTTAGATTTTCTAAGTATTATTTAAGAAAGGGGGCGGACTACTTCTAGGCCCGTCCTCTTATATAAGTTATAATAAATAGCGGTTACTTGATTATCTTAATAGCGTCTTTATTAAAGGAATAGTATAATTATATCTATATTAACTATTCTTTAAGTTTATCTTAATTACTATAATACAAGTTAGGTCTAGCTATCTTAATACCTTCCTTATTTTCTACTATTACTAACTGTTATAAACCTTATTTACTTGAGGTAGGGTTCCTTTATCCTAAGGTACTTATCTTAAGGGTACTTAAAGTATTATAACCTATATCTCTTAGAGGTAGACAGGGTCTATAATAGATCTTATAAAGAGGAGTATTAAGGATAGAATAAATAGGCTTTATATTAAACTAGTCTAATATAGGTATAATATTATATTTAATATCTAGGAGATTATTCTAGTAGATAATATAAATTAAGTATAAAGCTTCTATCTAGATAGAAAGTAACGCTATTTATATAGATATAGGAAAGTCTATACTCGTACTAATTACTAGTACTCGCTCTTTATTAATTAGAGCGACTAGTTATACGATCGCTTAGCTCGCTATAATTATCCTATATTAACTAGAGCGACTAGGTAAGTAGTCGCTCGACTTATTATATCAAGGTATATTCGACTTAGTAAGCGCCTATAACATCTGCTAAGGCTTGCGTACTAAGGGCGTAATACTATAATAGTATCTTTAACCTCTACCTATACTCTTTTATCCTTTATCCCTAAGGTAGTAAACACTAGTAGTATCTTATTAATTATCTTTTTTACTATAATAAGTATATTAGATTAGATTATAATATATATATCTAGCCGTTCCGCGTAGTTTATAACCCTAATATACTTAATAATAAGGTTTTTAAAGGCCTTATTAGTTTAAGCTAAGGCCGTTTCAGCCTCTTTAAGGTGTAAAGACTACTAGCGGGCGTTAATAATATCTCACGGCTTTATATTAATTAGCTAATAGCGGGGGGGCAGCGTTAATAATATATCTTATAGGGTATTAATAGATTTCTTTAGACTTATAATACCCTTTATATATATTTCCCTATCTATTACTATAAGGGGAGCTTTTAGGTTTAGAAAAAGCTTACTAGACTTAGGGGCTACAGCCTTATTAGAAACTTTACTAGCCTTTAAGGACTTTTTACTTATAAAGGGGTCTAGGGGTAAAGGTAAGGAGTTTACTCCTAAGCTTAATAGAGCTTTCTTTCCTTAAATTAAGAGGGGTCGCATAATTATTAAGGTAGTATACTTATTTAAGTTAAAAGCCGTATTATTATAAAGGATATATATCATCTTTTCTTCCTTTTTAAACTATTTATAAGTAATATAATTATCCCTAATAGTTATTATATATAAATAGCCTTAATACGCTTTAATAAGGCTTATAATAGTATACTATACTATACTAAAGTCTAGTAGCTACTATATTAAAGATTTATTAATTCCTACCCTTAAAGTAACTACTAGCCCTACCCTAGAGTCTAATAGCTTAACCCTCTTAGGGAGGAGTTAAGAGCTATTAGTATTAATAAGACTATTAGCTATAATCTATAACTTTATTAAGGTAATATCTAATATTAAGGGATTAAAGAATAGGTAGTTTATAAAGGGCGTATCCTCTACTTTATTTCCATTTATAAGCGCCTAATTAGTCCTATTAATTACGTTAATTACTACTTTAATTATAATATAATTTAATACCTATAGACTAGTTATAGCGTTATTAGTAATAGGGTTTATATAGGTTATAAGGGCTTTAATAGGCTTAAGGCCTATAAGGGAAGGATAGTAGGAGTTATATAATTCTAATAGGTTACTTAGTAATATTACTTCCTCTTCTAAGTCGTTGTATATCTCTAGGCTAAGTAAAATACCTCCTAGGCCCTTTATAAGACGCGTTTAAATTACTATTTAGCTTTATTAATATATTAGGTAAGGGTTATATAATAGAGGTAATATAAGCTAATAAAGTAAATTATAGTAATATTATTCCTTTAAGGATGTATAGAGCGTTACTAGGCGTATAGAGTATTACTAGGCGTATAAAGTATTACTAGGGGAACTTTAATACCTTATTAACTAATTCTATTTTATTATAAGATATTTATAAGACTAGATAACTATATAATATTATAACTATTAGCTCTTTACCTAATTAAGTAGCTTTATACTTATACTACCTCGCTACCTTACCTATTATAAGGTAGAGCGTGCTAAAATTATTACTATATACCTGCTATAAGGCGGTATTAGATTAGGAAGGCCTATTAGAGTCCTAGCTTAAATAGATATTCTCGGTAAAATTATTATACTAGCTCTAGGCTATCCTATAAGTACTTAGTAGGCTCCTAGGTATTCTCGTAGGGCTAATACCCCTTCTAGGATACTAGGTACTAAAGTTTATAATAGTATAGCTTTAAGTCGAGGATTTCCTCTACTTTATACTCCGTATTTTCCCCGTCTTTAGTAATAATTCTAACTAGGGGTAGAGGTAGTATAATATAACCCTTTATAATATTTAGGTAATATAGTTCTAATAAGGATATATAGAATACTAGGTGGATTTTTATCTAGTATAATAGTTAGAGATAGTATAAATTAGGTATAATAGTTTTAGCTACTAGAAACGGTCTAAGTTTCTTATAATTAAGTTTCTTATATACCCTCTAAGATATAATATTATTATTCTAGAGTATTATATAGTCCCCCTTCTAGAGTATAAAAGCCTTTTAACTCTTATTATAATATTCTACTTATATATTTTAAGCTTCTATAAAAATATCTACTAGATATAAGTTAAGTTATTCTAGCTCCTTAATAAGCTTAAGGGTACTTATACTAGGGTTAGGCGTAGGTATATCTAATAGTTAGAATAGCGTCTAATATCTCCTAGTATAGATATAGAAAGAGGTATATTTTATAGTATAATAGGGACTATTATTATATATATACTCTACTAGGGGTAATTAGGAAACCTAGTTATTCTATCAATAATTTATATATACGCGAAGGTACTATTTAACTACCTAGTTCTATTACTCTATTAGCCTATCTATCTATTAGTAAAAGGCGGTTAAGAGCTAATAGTTACTACTTAAAGCTTATACTAATATCTACTAGAAGTAGGAGGTAAATAGTATATTACAGTTACTAATAATTATATTTAGTATACTATATAGTTAGAAAACTTCTTAGATAAATATTATAATAAAATACTTTAATATTATAGTTTTATAATTTATAGTTTTATAATAGGGGATATAATAGTATATTTTATTAAAATAGTCTATAACTATTATAATATAATTATAGGTAATAATATTAATAGGACTCCTACTCTAGAGTAAGTCAGTAATAAAGTTAATAGCTACGGCCTCCTAAGGGCTATCTAGGACTAGAATAGGTGCGAGCTCTTTATAGGGTTTATATTTAGAATACTTTAATTACTAATAAGTATTATAAGTCTTAATATACTCTTTAATATCTTTACCTATTATAAGCTAATAAAACTATTACTAGATAGTAGTAGTAGTATAATCCTAGCTAAGATGGCCCGTAGTTATAAAGTTATAAAAGTTCCTAAGAATCTAGAGTTATAGGCCTTTATCGTCGGGTATATAGAACTAATTACCTTAGAAGTATAATAGGCCTACTACCTACCTAAAGTTAGTACTACTAGCTTTAATAGCGGTGTTATCCCCCTTAAGCTTTTCTACTATTTCCTCTAGGATAGTTTATAAGAGTTTAGGGATTTAATCCTTATCTTTAAAGTCACCTAGATTAGCTACTACCTATTAGGCCGCCTAGCGGCCTTCCTCTACTACTATAATACCTAACTTAAAAAAGGGAACTATTATATAAGACGTATTAGGTTTATTATAATCTACCCTTCTTAAAGGTATATCTACTAGGTTCTTTCTCCTAGGCTAGTACTATATTTTAAAGTTAAACGCTAATAGAAATTCGGCCTAATAAGCTTATTAGCGGCTAAGGGTCTTAGTAGTTAGAAAGGACTTAAGGTTATAGTAGTTTATAATAACTATAATTTAATATTAGGCCCCCTCTAGATACTTCTACTACGCCTAGAAGGATATTATAATAGCTAGGAGTTTCTAATTAGGCGTATTATAATTTATCTTAGTTAGAGTAAGCTTCTAGTTATAGAATATAATAGGGTATATATAAGTACCCTCCTATTTCTAAGAGTATATACCTAATAGTATATAATTACTTATATTAGTTTTAACCTAAGATAGTAGTACTAGGTTATAGTATATTAATAGGGGAGTTATAATAAAGGTATCTTTTAGTTAGTAGAAAGCTAATTCCACTTAATCTATCTAATAGAAGGGTATAATAGGCTTAGTTAGTTCTATAAGCTCTCGCGTAATTATATTATAGGCTTTAATAAATTATTTATAAAAGTTATAAAACCCTAAGAAGGACTATACCTACTTAATTATCCTAGGGATTAGCTAATTACTAATAGTTAAGACGCGCTCTAGGTTTATAAAGATCCCTTTAGGGCTAATAATATAGCCTAGAAACTCTATTATATTAATATTAAACTTATATTTCTCTAACTTTATAAATAGGCTATACTCTCTAAGGGCTATTAGAACTTCCTTTATATAATTTTTATAATCTACTAGGTTATTAGAGTAGACTAGGATATTATCTAGGTATATAATAACTATAATATCTACTAGATAAGCTAGGGCTTTATTAATATAAGACTAGAATATTAATAGAGTATTAGTAAGCCTAAAAGGTATAATATAGTATTTAAAAAGGCTATAATAGGTATAGAATACTATCTTTTATTTATTACCTTCCTTAACCTAGATTAGGTTATATACTCCCCTTAGATTAATCTTAGTATATATCTTCACACGCCGTAGCTAGTCTAGGATCTTAGAAATTAAAGGGATAGGGTACCTATTATAGACTATAATAGTATTAAGAGCCTAATAGTCTATATAAAGGTATAGTCCCCTATCCTTCTTTTTTATAAATAGAATAGGTGCCCTAGCGGGTAATTTAAAGTATTTAATAAACCCTAATTTAAGATTTTAATTAATATAGTCTTTAAGGACGGCGAGTTCCGTCTTAAAGAGGTTATAGAGAGGACTAAATAGTAGTATAATACCTAGTTAAAGGTCTATAATATAATTAAGGGCCCCCTAATAAGGTAGTAGCTTAGCGCCCGCTTCCTTACTAAATATATTAGTATACTCTAAGTATTTTACTAGGAGTATATTTCCTAATCCTTTAAAAGAAGTATAATAAGTATAAACTATATTATCCTTAATTTCTTTATTAAATTTATACTAATTAAGAACCTTAATATTCTTAGGTATCTTTACCTTCCTTAATACCTAATCTATAATAGGGTTAATTTATTGTAACTACAGGAGGCCTAAGATTAACTATTAGCCCTATATAAGTATTACCTGAAATATAAAATAGCTATATAGTATATTAGGGGCGCTTATCTTAATTTAATATAGTACTTAAGATAAGGTAGGGCTACTAGTCCTACTATTAATATCTACTACCCTAGCGGCTCTAGTATAAAAGGGCGTAATCCCTAAAGTCTTTATAAAATCTTAGTTAATAAAATTAGCTATAGCTCCGTAATTAATAAGGGCTTAAAGGGTTATCTTAATATATTAGAGTTTAGTAGTTATATATTCCTTTTATAATTATATTTAAGTACTAATATAGTTAGCTAGGTCTATTATATTAAAGGTATTATTTAATATAAGCTATAAGGATTCTTATTTAAGAGTTTCCTTTAGCTTTTAGAGTTATCTATTTAGGATACACCTATTCTACCTCGAAGGAGGGGATAAATCCTAGGCTAGGATACTCCTTAAGGCCTTAGATACCTACGACGTCACCTTAGATATTATAGGCGTACGTTTTTTAGGTAGGAGTAGTTTATAAGGTTACCCTTATAATCCTTCCCCTAATAACCCTTTTTAGTATAATATATATATAATCCCTTATCTTAGCATTTCTTTTAATAGTCGTTATAAATATTCGGGCCTATACCCCTTAAAGGATTAGAGCTATTTAGTTAATCCCTTAAGGGGGAGTAAGGGTTAGGCTCCTTAGTCTTATTAGTTATAAATTATACCTTCTTCTACCTACTATACTCTACCTCTTCCCTATCCTCTAGGGTTTATTTTTTAATCCTAAGGTAATTTTTAGCCTACTACGCTACTATCTTAAAGGCCGTAAAGGTGTCTAGTAGTTTAGATTAAGATTAGTAAATCTAGTCTAGAATCTCTACTAATAGCTTCTACTTAAAAGTATAGTAGACGGTAGATTTATTCTAGGATAGATCTATTACTAGGGTCTTAAAGTAATTTATAAAGTCTTATATAGTCTCGCCGTTCCTTATTTAAATCCTTTCTATTTTAAGCTCTATATCTAATTTAATATCCCTTATAAAGTAGTTCTTTAATAACTATATTTAGAATTTATCCTAGTCCTTAAATATATCCTTTTTACCCTTTAGCCTTATTAACTATATTCGTGTCCTAATCCTAGATCCTAGATAGGTATAAGCTATAAAGGCTTATATATCTATACCCTTAATAAGTTAGAGGTTAAAAAAATTATTATAATTAATAATCTAGAGGCGGATATCTATAAGAGGGCCGGTAAATATAAGGGGTTTATTATATTTAACCCTCTTCTAGTTCTAACTAATTAATATAGGTATACTAATAGTAGGAAGATAAGGGAGGGTAGGTACTAGGCTAGGTCTTATACTCCTTATAGCTAATCCTAAGAGGTTTATTATCTATCTACCACGTCTAGTAGATATAGTAGGGGTAGAAGCTTATTATACTACTTCTACCTCTAAGGCGTTAATCCGCTCTAATAGCTATTAGTATATATCTAGATTAATTATATCTCTTTAGACTTAATCTACTAGTTATACTAGGGAAGACGATATTATTATAAGGGGTCTACTAGGTCTCTATTAAGCTATTATTATTATAGTTACTATAATTCTCCCCTTAGGTATTCTAGGGCTTCTAGCGTAATAATTATAGGCTAGGCTTTATAAAAAGAAGAATTAATATAGTAGTAGTCTTATATCTTACCTAGGGCATATAGTATTATTATTATAATAGTCTTAATTCTTACTATATAAGAGCTATAATACTATAGGCCTAATAGTAATATAAGGCCTAATAGCTCCTTCCTACTTCGCTACCTACTTACCGTTTACATTACTACTCCTATTATACTTAAGAACTATAAATAACTATTAATAGCCTAAGGTTTAGAGTAGTCTTATATATATACCTAATAATATTAAATAAATATTAAAGAACTTCTTCCTTTAGTTTATAATATAAAACTAGGGTAAGTAGGGGTGAATAAAAGAGGTATATAAAATTATTAGCTTTAAGATATATAAGGTATCTAATATATAAAAATTTAAAAGGTTTAACTAATAAAAAATAGGGGTTCTTATAAGCCTAGGGAAATAACTTTCTAGTAGTATAAGGATATAAGCGGCTAAGATAAGGTATTAAGTAAGTATTAAGTAGTATAATCTGGTAGATAACTTAATAGAGGCTACTCTTACTATTAAAGATAATAATAATAATAGGAGTTAATATAAGATAATAGATATCTAGATAATATTATAATAATTTTTAGTATATATTTACTAAGAATTAATATTAAACCCCTAGATTTAAGCTTTTTTAGCGCTAGTAGTACCTATTTAGAGTCTACTATTAAAAGTTATATTTTATATCTCTTTATATTTATAAATTATTATAATATTTTAATTTAATTAAAGTTATATAAGTTAATTATTTAATTATATACTTAAAAATAATATAAAATTAATTAAAATTAATATAAGTTTAGATTTTAAAATAATAAAAATAAGAAAATATAACTTAAAAGCTTAATTTCTTAATAACCTTACTTACTAGTCTTATATCTTAATATCCTTATCTTCTACTTTATTATTACTACTATTTTCTAACTCTTTATATAGTTATATCTAGTAGTTAGAGTACTTAAAGTACCCCTTAATAAACCTCTTATAATTATAAGCCTTAATTATTATATATAATAACTACTTAAAGCTTACCTCTTCTAGTAGCTTATTATATTACTTTAATTAGGCCTTTATTACTGAAAAAAGCTCCTTAATTAGATTAAGGTTAAGGGAGTAAGGTAGAAGATACTAAAGGATAACCCTAATTATATTATATATTTCCTAGACCTCTTTAATATAATAAGTAGAGTAATTATTTATAAAGAGTATTAATTTAAGTATAAGGAATAAGTTATAATATAAAATAACCTTATTAATAAAGAACTACTTAAATCTAGCTCTATTAATTAATCCTTAATAGATATAATAGGCGAGGATACTATTAATAATATATATAAAAAGAATACTAAATTACTTAGATTATTTAAAAGGCTAAGTTATTTAAGGTCTAATTTTATACCTAGCCTAACCTTATTTATAAAAGTAGGTATACTTATTTATAATACTCTTATTAATAGTAATAAGTATATTAACTATATATATATTAACCTTATAAAAAAACTTATTTTAATATAATTATAAATACTTTATAATAACTTAATAGAGGGACTTTTTATTTATCTTTATCTTCTTAAATATATATAATATATAAGTAAGATTAAGGTAAATACTCTACTTATTAAAAATAAAGTATTAATCTTATTAAGATATATCTAGGGTTTTTATTTAATAAATATCTAAATAGTATCTTATATAAATAGTATTATTTTAAAATATAACTTCTACTTCTATCCCCCTTTTAAATATATATATATATTATATATCTTCCTAACTAACTAGTCTATTACCCCCTTAAGCTTATTAATAGTTAAGAGTAGGAGTCCTTAATATAAATATTACTAGATCTAGTCCTTTTAAGTATTAGAAAGAGGTAGGGGTATCTTTAAAAGGCTTATAAATAGTTATAAGTTAGTAATTAAGGTACTTATACGCGAGTAATTACTTATAATAAAGAAAGGCTTTAAGATTTCCTATTTAAGATATTATTTAAGAGGTTTCTAATACTATAGAGGGTATATTCACTATTTAGTAGCTTCTAGGTAAAATTTAAGTGGTACGGCCGCGGGCCGACGAAGAAAATCCCGAAACGAGCAGATTTAGGTAAATAGGGGTAAGCGAGATTACATCTTAGCAACGACGACTTTCTCGTCGAAGCTACCATCGCCGCCAAAGGTTGCATTCAAAACCCGCATTTCACGGAGGCAAGCATTCAAGATGGACGCATTCTCCTGGCTTACTCCATACTACGTTATAGACTATTTTATAGTTGGACCAGGACAAGTCCAGACCCGATTATTATACACGCCAACCACTACGCCGTTACCTACTGGGGCACCTTATGCAAATTCATCATCCGTGTGGTTGGTACATGCGAAGTCTTCGCACTACTCCACTCTGTCCTCTCTCGTTCTTTGATAGTCCTCAGTATGGTTCCAACACCAATCTCCCCCAACCAACATCGGAGATGAGCTTTATTGGTCGGTCACGCCGATAGGATGACTGTGCCATCCTGTGAGCCACTCCATTCAAACATCCGCAGCAATTGCCCATGGCTTCTCGCGATCTGTCAATTCTACAGAACGCAACACATCGGGTTGATGATGTAGACGTTTCGCAATATGTCCATTCTCTTTCACAAACGCCCAGACTACGTCTCTAAATATGATGGACCTCTCTCCCAGTGTGCGAGGAGAGGAACTGGACAGGACTGCAGCACTGCGGCCATCCCGTCGGAATTGTCCTTCGAAAATGTCGTCTGCAATAAATGCCTGCCCCCTTGCAGCTTGCAGGACTTTCTGGACTATCTCAGCTATGTGACCCACGATGCCGAGAACCTGCAATTTTACCTGTGGATGGTGGATTACTCTCAACGGTTTCGGCAAGCCTCCAAAGCCGAAAAGGCATTGTCACCCAAATGGCGATCTCATCGAGCTAGAATCGGCAGGACCGATGATTGCGTAGCGGATGACCCGCTGTCGTCACTGGATGCTCGGAATATGGATATCCATAGTGAGGATATTTCAGATGGATCCACATGGGATGGTACACAGTCAGAGTCAACAGTCAATTGTACGCACCCACTAAAGTCGTCAAATCTCTCCGTATTGCCACACAACCTTCGCAAGGGCAGCAACACTTTGCAGTGGCAGAACAATCCTGATATCCAACCCTTCCGTGCTGAGATCAACAGGGTAGTCACCCACTACATTACACCTGGCAGTCCACGGCAGCTGAACTTCTCACATAATGACCGCGCAAATGTTTTACAAGCCCTTCAGCACACAACGCATCCCTCCGCACTGACCGTGGTGAAGCGAATCCTGGACTCTACCTTGCGAAATCAAAGCCATCCTAACTTCATCCGATGGTCAATCTGCAACGGCAACATCCAGTGGACCTGGGCTCTTCGCATTTTCGCCATTATCAACATCTTCATAGGGTTTGGCGTTGCCATTACTCTTACTTTGTCGAAATATTCGCGCTGGTGGCGTATCTTCGCTGCTCTTGAATGGTGGTTTGGCATCACCAACATCATTGCGGCATCTCAAGGCCTTTGTGTTCTCCTCCACAGAATGCACACTCGGCAGTATCACGCTTGGGAGATGCAAGACTCAACGAAGGACGACGACAAAGCAATGCTGAAAGGCCCTGACATCAATTTCATTCACTATGAGAGCACGAAGTCGAAATGGCCGGTCAAGATGGAGATTTTTGGTCCAACTAATGATTACAGCGGAGAACCTTGGGTGGATCGTTACCACCGGAAAAGTTGGTTTCGAAAGCTTTTCGAGAAAAGGGTTATTGTGCAGGAAGCCAGCCTCAAGGCAATCCAGAACCGTGTAACTCGGCAAGCGGAGGCCTGGGCTCTGATAATCACCATCCCACTTACCATTGGCTTCGTGGCGATCCCCAATGGCAACCTATACCCAAATTGAAATCATGTCCAGTTTAGGAATTCTGTTTTGCATCGATCAGCAGCACTCCGTATGGTGGCTACCAGCGGCTTGGGAGGAAAACTTTTTTAGCTGTGCATTCTGGAGCATGAGCATAACGACCGGATGATTGATGCGAGACGCTTTTAAATTGACCTGTTACGGACTACGCTATTACAATACTCCTTGTCAACTTCGTAAGACTCGCTCTCATGCCGAGGACCCGTCAACGTCTGGATCCAGACCAAACAGATTTCAGGCAGGTATGGATGGAGAGTGGGGAGTCGAGCGCCCCACAGCAAGGGAGGAAGAGCGTGAAAACGAGCAGTATTTAGCTAAGGTGGACTGAGACGGTCACGGATTTCTCTATTGGAATCAAGTATACGAAGGCCACGACAAAGGAGTTACCTGCACAACCTTCATGTTATTGTGAAAGGAACGCTAGTATTCCGGAGGATCAAAGAACTATACGGGAGCGACGAGGCCATAGCTCGTACCGAGCAAGAACTTGCAAGATGATTGAGCAGGGTCTCGACGGTGTGGATCTGGAGAGAGCTTCAGGGCGAGGCCGTTCACGCGTTTTAGCGCACACTAAAAAGTCGCTTGATAGCCTAGGCGCCACGTCGTGGTCAGAATAATTCGGACACTAGACCAGATAGAGAACCCCACCAAAAATCATATGCATTTCTCCCACCTACCTATATTACTTCCTACCACTTACCAATATATCTTCCCCCCCACGTTATAAGACCAATTTTGAATAGTATACGCCCTAAATAGTATAGTATATAACCCTCTTATATAACGCTAAATGGTCGTACCGTTAAATTAAAGCACGTATTAGAATAGCTAAATCTATAGCCTATAACCTCGTTTATAGCTCCTTATCACAACGCATTCGCTATAATCCTGATAGGGAGGAGACCTAAGGGGTAAAGAGAAAAATAACTAGGGAGGATATTACTTACTATAATCGCCTCCTAGAAATAGCTAGATTTAATAGGAAGAGCTTAATATAGGATTAGCTTATATATAAGGCTAATATCTAGGTTTCTATTAGGATAATAAAATAGGAAATATACTAATTAGATTAACGTAAATATATCGCTTATAAGAGGGGTTAGTATAGCCTATCTCACGTAAAACGACGCTTTTAATAGGTTAAGGAGGTACTATTCCTACGGCTAGAGCTAGAAGACTGGGATAATATACGCTTTAACGACGAGATATATACTAGATTTAATTCCTAAGGTAAGATATAAGTTATTTAGAAACTAGGAACCCGCTACTACCCTAATTATATTTAATATATTATATTAGAACTAAAGGAGGAGCGAGATTTAAAGTGGAAATATATCTAGGCTATAATTAGGTATAACTTTAAATTAGATATAATATTCTATAAGGTCCTAGGTAATAAGAATAATAAGATATCCTTATAAGTCTATTAGGATTATATTCTAGAGCTAATAGTTAAACTATAGCTAGTAGAAGCTCTACTTAATAAGATATCTTTTACTCTAGAGGAGGATAGTAACTCTAGTTATAAGATAGGTAAAATAAATATCTATTATATATAGAAGTATAAGTATTATCTAGACTACTATTTTAATATTTCTAGTAGCCCGGATCTATTATTAATAGAGAACTACTAGTAAGGCCCTAAGTAATAGATGCGTTTAATATTATATTAGGATAATAAGACGACGGAATATCTACTAGTAGAGGGATGGGAATAGTATATATTATAGGATTTTATTAATAAGAGGTATCGTTTAATACTATAGCGGTTAAAAGATATAATTAGTCTAGAAGGCCAGCTCACAGGGTTTTAATAGATGTACTAGAGAAATATATATGATTTTTGGTGGGGGTCTCTATCTGGTCTAGTGTCCGAATTATTCTGACCACGACGTGGGCGCTTACGCAGTACAGATGGTTGTACCTGAAACAATTCGTCAACCAATCATCTATCCATGCACATGCATTATCTGTGCTGGCCACAAGCGTGCTCAGCGCCAGCGCGTATTCATTCGTCCCATTACATGCATTTGCCCCAGATCAGAAGCCGTCGCCGCGCATTCCTTCTCTCCCTCAGCTTCCCTCACTTTGACTCTGGATGATATCTAGAGATGGACCTGGCCGACTGCAACAACAATTCTAAGTATTGATATCAGCTTTGCTCTTCGTTTCAAACCTTCAGGGACCGCGAGAAATTAGCCTAATTGGAGCTGAACTTAGCGTCGTGGCACGGTTGAGCTAAACAGACCAACGTCTCGTGTGACACCTCATCTGGTCGATGTTATTGTACCGGCCAGCATTGATCTGACATCATCCAAGCAAAGCCACCACAATGGCCTCAAGAGCGCAAACACCTATGGCAGCGGCCGCCAGGAGAAACGCAGCCCGGGCGACACCCCCTATACAGACAACTAGCGATCACGATCAGAGATATTCGTACATGGAGACGCCGGTCGAGATGCAGAGATCGACCTTTGAACCCTATCATCAATTCTCCAGTCCCACCAACTCTACAATCGACGAGTCCCCCATCACGCCATTGACCCCTAATAGAGGTCTTCCACCATACCCCCACGGGCCCGATTTGTCGACGAGCCCTCCATTGCCGGTGGAGAAAGCACAGGCTCGGTCCCCGCAGCAAATGCATCCTGCGTTCTGTGCACCACATATTCAGGATCCCCAACCGCAACAGCTTCCAGTCGCCAATGGAGCGCAGTCGCTGGGACCAATATCGGTGAAGACGCAGGACAAACCAAGTGTACCAGCAGTGGCACTTGTCAATGATACTTTCGAGCCACCTCCGAAAATTGCCGTCGAACGGCGGGAACCTTACAATCCGGACTCACTTGCAGGTGAGGCTATGTTCCGAATTACCTCCATATATCATTACAGCTCATGGAGCTCTGCCACGTGTCATACAAGCCAAGTCTTCTTTGGACACACTCTTCGAACATCTTTAATGTCTCTTTTGATGCCTTGACGCGGAAATGCTAATCCTGGAGTTTCTTTTAGGCCCCAACGGAGCACCTTTAGACAGCCATCGCCCTGGGCAGGTCTCACATCCAAACGCAATTGTGAATCCACATTGGAAGCATGGACTTTGCGAGCCCGATACCTTATGCTGCCTGGGAATCATCTGTCCCTGTATGGTCTACGGCAAGACTATGTACCGGTTGTCAAGGAAGGCGCAGAAGCAAGATCCAACAGATCTACTAGGCTATGAGTCGTGCAATGGCTCATGTGGACTGTTTGCTGTCGCTTGTGGATTTCAATGTTCGTTTCTTCTACACGGGAAGAATGGACTCGAGAAGCTAATTCTGGCATAGGGATACTTGCCGCGATCCACAGGACTAGGGTTCGAAAGCTGTATCGGCTGGAAGGGGACTTCTCGACCGATTGCGTCAAGTCACTTTGTTGCTGCTGTTGTGTGGTCATGCAGAATGAGAGAGAGGTTCGAGACCGCGAGGAGCTTATCAGGAGACATGCTGGCCCTACTACCGGCGCATATATGCCGCCCGGAGATATGACCTACGCACCGCCGCCACGATGAAAGAATGGCGATCATCACTAGCTTGGACCCATCACTCATATCTGCACAGAAAGCGAGACACATCCCCAAATCTCAAACGAGGAAACAGCCTACACAGCCGGCATGCGACCGTCATCGAACAGGATGAATACCCAGGTCACGATCAGCCCTAAGTTTCACTAGCCTTTTATAAGCTCCAGAAACCAAAAGTTTAGAATCTCAACACCCTCAAGCTGAATCTTGTTGATCTACCATACGCAACAAAAACCTCCCACTCAAGGACAGCACACCCCCCAACAAGTTCTCACCATACGCCAAGTCAATATCCACGCGCCATCCAATATCGGTCGCAGTCGCATTGACGCACAGCAACGGGATATAAAATGCAGGACCCATACCTATCCCAGCACAGGTGTACAATTTACCAGACCGAAGAGAAGGTCGGAAAGAAAGAGCGTTCTTGATAGTGTACAATATAATCATGGTGGTATACGATGTTGTTGGATACTTTGATATATATTTGTACTTTGGTGAGTATTATAGAGCAGCGGGGATCGAGTTGAGAAAAGAGAAATATATATGAAATGGAGTGGAATGGATCAATATAGCTATATCTCCCAAAGGCGGTTGGTTTTCTTGGCTCTGTTTACCATTTTTAACACATGGCAACGCTGTAAATCGTACTACTAGTTATAACGTCCATCCCTGGCTCAAGAGACGCACTCTGTCGCGAGACGAATTTACGGTTTAGGCATCTCAAGTCTCTCCTTTGTAAATCTACGAGATTTTTATTTAATACGTCGCTATTTCTTTAGCCATTTCTGGCCTAGGAACTTACGAAAGCATGCAACGAGAGAATTATAGTGGTTGGTTATGCTGTCGAGTGTTTTGTTGATGCCGTCGGTGGCCGCTCCAGCTGACTTAATCGCGACCGTTGGAGTTTCTTCGAATTTCGGAGCACTTGGGGAAAGGTTCTATGAAGAAAGAATAACTATTACACTAGCCTTTCATCCTATCTACTGGCAGCAACCGCAGCCTCCTTGTCAGCGGCCAACATCCTCTGTATGGCTGGCCGATTCTCGCAGCGATCCCACCAAGCACTCACAGCTTCGCGACCGACGATGACATCTCCGTACCCGCAAGCGACAAGTCGTTGGATCAGCGGAATGTAGTAGATATCCACGAGCGTGAAGTCGTTTCCAGCCATGTAATCTCTGTGGCGCAAGAGACGTTCTGCGACATCGAAAAACATCTCGACGGACCGCAGTGCGTTTGAGACAACGGCGTCATCGGGAGGCAGCCCCATGAATCTTTTGGCGAATTTCTCGAATCCGATTCGACCTGCAGGCTCGGCGAAGTAGAGCATTTCGACGCACTGCGCCTGGTCGAACAGCGCCGTGGCTTCGACGTCGGAGGCGGGGGGTAGGAGTGGGAAGGAGTACTTCGTTGCGAGGTATTTGCAGATTGCGCGACTTTCGTAGAGAGTGAACCCCTCGGCGGAAGTTATGACGGGTGTTTTACCCCACGGGTGACGGTTCTTGTGTTCTTGGGACTGGGTGCAACGGCGTTAGCTCCCACGAGAATCGAACGTTGCAGTCAGGGGAACCAATATTTGAGTGAGTGAGTGAGAAGAAACAGAAATCTTGAAGCTCGGTACGATATACAATTTGCTCACGCAAGGAGAAGCCGCATCGTCTTCCAAGAGAAACGGGTCACCAACCTTCTGCTCCCCTTTTTGAAGGTTGAGAAGCACGAGTTCGTAATCGGTGAAGCCAGCTTCAGCAAGAGTCAGGCGGACACGATCTGTGTTGGTCGAACCGCGAGAGCCATACAGAGTAAAAGCTGGCATTTTCGAGCTGTACAGTAGTTTCGACGCGAATCCGGGGCTATTCGTGAGCCTCGACATTGTATACTAAAGTAAGTACTCATTTCGAGAGAGATGGGGCCAACCACTCGGTATTTAAGCCGAAGACATCTCGCTGAGAGCAGGAACTAGCGGTATCTACAGATGCCTTCACTTCTCGGAACGCAGCCACACCTCAGCGTGTGCTAGATGAAAGAATAAAGCCCTTCCAACAGCATGTATGGAGTATGGTTGGTGGGTTCGCTTTCGCTACCCGATCGAGCTAGCGCCAACGCCTCCTCGGGCCTCAACTATTCACCTATTCAAAGCGAGTCCAACTCGCCTTCCTCATGGTCCCGGTGATGAATCCATGCTGCATCATTTCATTCGTCTGCTCGGACTTCTTGCTTGCTACGATTCTTCCCCTCGTCTGAAGGGTGTTGCGCGACAAGCGTGATGAACGATGGCCGGAAGCGTTGTCGCCCGCAAACGGAACATTGAATGTAGAACCAAGGTGAAGACTGGTTGTACAACCTGCAGGTCAGTCATAGCGGACAGATCCTATCACCGGTCTACACCCCAAGACTGTGAATTGAGACGAGAGGTCAGCTCTGCAGTGATTGTGCTCAATTAGCAATAGAACTAGGAAGGTCAAATGCGACGAGAATAAGCCGTGTTGCCAAAAATGTGTCAACACTGGTCGTACTTGCGACGGCTACGAGTCCCCCTTTAGATCTTTTACCAGTCAACCCATCAACAGCGCTCAGGCTGGCGGCATCAAGTCAGACGTTGATTTGCAACCCATCCAGCCCACCTTCACTAAGATCGCCCCTGAGGACATCGACCTTCTCAATCGTTACTTCTCAACCAAAACCCTGTTCGACGTGAAGCTGGACTGTAACGAAGAAGCCAGGCAAGTCCTCCAAGCCAGCTTGACTGATCCGCCTACACGACACGCAGTCTTGTCTCTCAGAGCTCTTCGGGAAGATCTCGAGACGTCCGGAGACGGTCCAGCGTCTATCGCGCAGCAGACCCCGAGCCATCACTATGGCCTCCAGCAATACAGTATGGCTTTGGGGGGCCTTGCGTCTAAGTTGTCATCTCCGGGTTCCAACGGGTTGAAGTCGGCATTACTTTGCTGTCAGATCTTCATCAGCATTGAGCAAGTGCAGAAGAATTACGCTGCTATGGCCCAGCATATCATTCGAGGACTCAGGATCATGCACGAGTACCGGGCAAGGCCAGCTTTGGTCGCCGCGAACAAATTGGTGCCAGCACACCATGACCAACTACCCTTCCTGGATGTTTTCATCATCAAGCTATTTGCTGCACCGTGTAAATTTGCGGAGCCTCCAGCAACAGCCGACGTAAGCGGGACGACGTCGTCTGTGTGTTTGATTTCGCCTCATCAACAGCCTGTTGAATCTCGCGATCTTCGCACGATTGCACCCGACATGCGGACACAGCTTACAAGGATCGCTGCGTCGACGCTTGAATTCCTCGGCAAAGTGTCGCAAGTCGAGTCGGTAGGAATCGCTCTTCGACTACTATCCGAGAAAGCAGCTCTGCTGGACTCCTTACAATCGTGGCTCATTGATCTTGACTTCGTTCAGACGGAGATCGGATCTCCTGGCCCTGAGCCTATTTCAGTGTCTTTCTTGCGTTTCTTCCATCTGATACTGAAAATCGTTCTCTTGGGGGCACTAGACTCCTCACCAGATCTTCATGCCGAGCTGCGGACCGAGAACGACCGATTGCAGGGCGTAGCCAACAACGTGGGTGAAAGAGTCAGGGCTTATAGAACGTGCAGTGGTCGAGGGGAGCGCTCCACAGCGCGCTGATATTCATGGCAAAGTGGCTTAATCTTTCCTAGCCACGCACCTGATTCTTATCTTTTCACAATCAATGGAATCCGCGAACTCCTGTGCCAGCAAGTCGAGCGGGAGAAGGCCGGCGGCACTATCGAACGCGGCCCAGTGCAGTTCAAGCTAGAAAGAGAAGAAAAACGAGTTGGTCGGCGTGCGTGCGTAAGATTTCATGCGGCTTGCAGTTGCAGTATACAGACCGAACAAACCAATTAGCGGCTGACTCTGTCTCTGAACCGCCCCCCCTCACCGACCATGGTTGTCTGCTCTGGAGGACTGGTCAACTTCATAAATGGATCCGCAACCCGTCGCGCATTTGTGACGAAGCCTCTTCGTCTCCCCACTAGCTCAAGCAGACGAGTACTCAACGGCACCTCTCATTGTCGAAAGCCATGCACTTCCTCCTCCTCGGCGCCAGTGGACGGACCGGCCAGCACGTCGTATCTGAATTGCTCTCTCAGGGTCACACAGCGGTAGCCCTCGTGCGTACCTCTGGCAGCCTCACCCCTCGTCCTGGTCTCACCATCGTCACTGGCTCGCCACTATCGAAATCCGACATACGCAGCGCTCTCCTCGCGGCGCCTCCATACACCTTCTGCAGCGATCCTGACATTGAACACAGTCCGCAAGTCCGACAGCCCTCTCGCGGCTCAGATCTCACCTCCTCGCTTCCTGGCCGACTCGTGCGCCAGTGTTTGCGAGGTTCTGGAGCATGCCGGCTTTTATCGCGTTGTAGCGATGTCGACAGCAGGTGTCGGGGATTCATGGGGTAACCTACCGTGGTTGAGCCAGGCATTCTTGAGGTGGACCAACGTCAAGTACGCGCTCGAGGATCACCGCCTCGTAGACAAGGAGATTCGGCTGACGAAGATGGATTGGACTCTTGTGAGGGCTGTGAGGCTGCAATTCGACGATCGGAAGCCGACCGACACGAAGAAGAACGTGAAAACGCTGGGCAGTAAGGGCGATGGAATGAGCTTGACCGACAGCGTGAGTGTTACTAGTGTGGCGAGCTTCCTGGTCAAGGTTGCGGTCGAAGGACTGACTCTTCGTCCAAAGCGCAGTGGTTGTGGCCAATCGACGCGGCCGAGGAAGTCGTGGACTTTGTTGATATCGCTCTACCATGCCAGAAGACTTCCTGACCGAATTCGTTTTGATTGTTCTGCGTATTGCCACTTACTAGAATCAGTTCCACCCCAATTTTTCCGAGCTTGGACCAAAAAAAGAATTGAAGACCTCAGGATCGAATGACCGACTCTACTAGAGTAAAGTGACCACACTGACACAACAATTGCTCTAGAGATGTCATCGCCTCTCTCCCGGGAAATTAAATAACCTGAACGTTTCCGAGCAGGAACCCGACGGGGGTCGAACCGAATCGATCTCAACACCGGAATGGGAAGTGACATCTTCGAATCAACCGTTGCCGGATGATGCAGCAAGCTTGCCACTAGGCCATTCCACCTGTTGCCCCGTTGAAGAGGTAGCGCTTGTTTTGGTATATATATTCTTTTGCTGGCGGACACACATTATTCTTGCTGGCAAGGAGAATTCCCTTTCCGTATACTTCGTAGCTGAGTGTCAAAATGGACGGCGATACAAGGCCAGTGAGTCACTTTCCTCCTCCGTCGAATATTTCCTGCGGGACGTCCTTAAGTTTCGAGCTCCAGGTCGGTGCAGTGGATTCTACCAGAATGAGAGCGAGATTGGCTTGGCGGCTAGTCGTAGTTATCTAGGTTTGTGTACCCAGACCGTGAGAAGTAAGGTAGATAGCGCGTAGAATCCCAGTTGTATATTGATATGATCCAGAGCCAGACTTGTCTAAACTATGCAGTCACAGCTTACCCTAGTGTACCTTACTCTTTGTGGATTGAACAAAGGTATAAAGCGTCCCTGACTCCCCAACGCAGATACGCATGTTGTCTCGAACATGTAACCCACACATACAGGTTCATGCCTCAGGAACCATACCACCCCGTCATCCCTACCCCGTCGGAGATGCTCTCTTCCATACGATGTCCCATCAATAGCCTTCTGATTCTGAAAGTGTCGATAATGGCCTATTAGTCATCAAAGTCGAGTCCCAATCAGGGCTTGAAACCCCTGTGCGTTGCGAGATGTATCAACAACAGCCTGCTCTTCGTTCCTGGCATTTGTTGCCGCTGTCGAAAGTTAGCTGCGAGTGTCGACGACAGATATACACAAAACTGACCAGCTTAACGGAAAGATGGTTATTCCGTCACTGTCGAATTCGATACCGACATGCCCATCCTTCTTCAGGAAAGACACATAGAACAGTTTCTCCACCGTCTAACCAAACGACTTTGGATTTGACCGTAAAGTGGAATAGTGATGCGCCCCCGTTATTGAGAATGTCATTTGTCTCCTGCACGGCATCGAGCAGTCACTCGTCTTCCGTCTCTTCAGCAGCGTAGACCCTCGTTCAGCAGCTTGTTAAGAGTGGGGTTGATGGTCTTGCACATCTGCGTCACTCCAGTTTTGTCTTACTGCTGGAAAGTCAGCCACCTCCGGTTCGCGAGGCCGTACACTCTGATTCGGGTCGAGTCTTTCCTGGCGAGCAGCGACGCTGTGTCACCGCGCGAATGCGTTTCTGCACAGACAGGGGGCCCAGAAGGAAGCCAGGAAGGCAAAGCCGCTTTGTGACCGCGAAGCAAGCGCGCGAGCCTAGCCACGCCCAGTTGTGCGCGTCGCCATGATTTGCCTCGTCGTCTTCGCCGTCACGGTCCAGTCAAGTTCGGCGAGGGCGTTGGCTCTGCGTGGCGGGCCTTGAGGAACGTACGGGATTTTGACTCTAGCAGCGCTTCATCGCCCTTATTCTACGCATGAAACTGATGCAATTGCTGATGAAGTCGTGCACTGCGCGAGTCAATGGATCATTTTTCGGTAGGAGTCCGCCACACGCAGCCACACGCTCAGCAGCCACAGGTTTTACTATGTAAGATAAAATACGCTATAATTACTATAAGATTGGAGGTACCAACCCATGTGACGACGTCGCATGACATTTTGATGCGTTCACAGAATCAGAGATACTTTATTTCCCCAGCGATCATCTTGCTTTCGAAAAAGTGGAAGCGATTTGGGTGCTATTTTCTAGATAGCGAATGGTTTTGGAGCTTGATTGATTCTATCATGGCTTTCATGTAGAGTGGTAGGGTAGAGTGCATCCAGAGCTGTCTCTCAGGGAAGTGCTCTTAATATGAAAGCCCCGTTGACAGGACACCATGACGGCCGTAATGCATACTATCATCATCATCATCATCATCGCTCATCCCAGCAAAAACCCCCTTCACGGATCAACATCCTCGACCCCCAACCTCGGAAACGAATCCTTGCTCCAAGTATACACCACCTGCTCCTCCCTCTCCCCATCCTCCGTCACCTTCCTCTCAATCTCCCTCACAGCATCCCTCACCGCATCCCGCGCCCTTAAGCCCAGGAACCAGCGACCGAGGCCCCACACATATGCATAGACGGCATAGATCGTGTTGACGAGCTGCTCGCCCGGAGAGTCGATGACCTCGTACATGAGTCCTCTAGAGTCTACGCTCTGGGCCGAGGGTGCTGGTGACGGAGGTGGGCGAGGTGACGGGTTCACGATGTGCGCGTTGCGAGCTTGAAGTGCCTTCTCATCATCGACGAGAACGAGCGCAGCACTACTCCATCCCGCGGCTGCGATCTTGAGGACGAAATATGCTCCCATCTCGCCCTCTTTTGTGACACCCTCCTCCCACTTCGCCCCTTCCTTTTCGAAATGATCGGCGTAGGCTTTCCTTATCCTCCCATCCTCTGATCGAACGATGGCGTCGTAATCTATCTCCTTATCTTGGACGCTGCTGCTCCACATATATTCCAGCCATTTTCTCATCATCGGCTCGAACCAAACCGTTCTTCCCTCTCCCTCAGGAAGCTGGTTGTTTCCCCAGTGCCCTGCATCACTTCGGACGCCTCGCAATCGTGCTTCGGAGGCGTCGCCTAGTCCGAGAGCGCCGCGACGCTGCAGGTCTAAGCCGTACGAAGTGATAGAGCCGTTGTTATGAAGAGCAAGGTAGTGGTGGTCGCCGAAGGCGAGGGAAATGATTGTTTGAGCCTGAAGTGAAGGGACGAGAGCTGGGGAAGGCAAGATTTGGAGTACCTCCAGTGAGGGATTTCGAGCTGCATCCCGGAAAGCGTGAAGAAGATCAACGGACGCAGTGAAGACACGCCCACTGTGAGTGAATATAGCGAAACGAGAAAACGACCCCTGAAGATCCTGGATTTTAAACGGCTCGGATGGGAAAGCGGTATAGTAGGTCGTCAGCTCGATGGGTTCCGGAACGTTCAAGGCAGGCATTGGGAAGATCGTAGGGTAGCAAAATACTTTGTTAAGATCTGTAGTGAAGACGATATACTCTGCGAGGACGATGTGCCCTGTCACCTCACCGATCCGTGATTCGAGACTGTCACCAACAAAGCGCTCATTCTTCTTTCGACGATAGCCCGTTCCTGGAATAGTAACAGAATCGATGAGCATCATGTCCGCTACTGTAAGTGTCTCCTGGCGGCCACCTCGAACAACATCGCTGTCTTGGACAGAGGTCCAGTAGACAATGCCGACTTTTTCAACGTACATAGAGTTGCGGTCCCAGCCTGCTCTCGATCAGTAATAATCGATACCACATACACTATGATCTCGTATCTCGGCCTACCTGCTACTACCCTAACAACTCTGTTCTCAACTAGGTCAACATGTATAGGCTTAACCTGGAAGCCCAGGAGTGATTCCCACATCCACACTTTACCATCATCTGCAAGTCCCAGGACGCTCGTACGGCCAGTCGAAAATTGTTGAATGGCTGTACTGGGCTCATATCTGTCATTCGTAGTTTGCGGATATGCTGGTGGAAAGTCGAGTCTATTAAGGCTATGAGATCCCACGTGGGAGCCGTTCCTCAATCCGTTGAAGGTGCCAAACATGTATATGCCTCCGTTAGAGTTGAGTATAGTAGTCGACCAGCCTCTAACGCCACATCAGCCATTAAACGCAGTGATTATAATACCGTGTCCGTTTCCTACCCACACTGGACATCGGCCACGATACCCACCCGATCGTCAATAGCCGCTTTCTTTGGCCATCCCGAGTCCCTAGTGAATCTTCGTCGTCTCGGGAGGGTACGTCGCGCCATTAAACTGGCTGGTGCGTTAGGATGCAGTTCGCCCGTCTGCCCTGATGGCTCCCGTTCTGGTCCTTCGTGACCAAGGTTCCCACTGCCATTGCTCCCCCAAGTGTAGATACGTGTCTGCGTGAGCAGCTTCTTGTAGAGCCAATGCCATCGTTTTTCCTGTAGGAGAGGCTGATCAGGAATGCGGAAGGTGGTGCGAGTCAGGGCACGCCAGAACGTTGGGTCTTCACGGTAGGGAACAAAGGCTTTCTGCGTCACTCCCACATCAATTTGGCACGCTAAGAAACGAAACCTAGCTCTCTTGATAACAACGATAGGTAGGGCTCACAGTGCAATTGGTGACTTTAAGGTAGTCGGCAGCACTGAGATATGGGAAAATGAGATAGAGGATGTCCGAAGCTAGCTCACCAGTCAGCTTTCTGGCCGAGTTATAGACTTTATTTACGCGCATACGCAGATCCGTGAGCTTGGTTGTTTGTGGCATGTGGGCATCTCACGTGCTGGTGCGCCAGATACTTTGTACTAATTCAGAGTCAAGGTACTTTATGGTGCTTTGGCCAAGCTGATGGATTCGATCTTTCAGGGACTGAGGCGGCTCATATTTCGGCCCGGACGACGCCGGGCTGCATGGAGCTAAGGTACATTAATGATGGGAGCACGGGAGATAACGATGTAGGGCTGATGAAACTCCCGAAAACGCCGTCACTCCTCCTTTCTTATTCCTCGCGACTGATGTCTATCAAGCAAACCATGAAACCGTTACAACGGCTAATTTGTACCAAAGCAGCTTCCCCCTTTGCTGCACCTGCAGTCCGACGCTATATCACTACATCCCAGCGCCCCCTGCATCCAGCTGCCGCTCAAATCAAACCTCTCCTCTCGCGTTCAGTATTTCGAAAGGAATCTAAGCGTTCATATGCCGATATAGCGACACCGAAAACGAAGAGAAGGGGCAGAAAGCTGTTGAGATGGACATGGAGATTCACATATCTGGGTGCAATTGGCGGTATCTTGTACATGGGCTATGGGATTTATCAACTGCGGACACCACAAGAGCAGCTGGAAAGCGGCAATGATCCAACAAAGAAAACCTTAGTGATTCTGGGTACAGACCCCCCGTCCAAAATCAGATGACTGCCATTGAATCTTTCTAGGTACTGGTTGGGGAGCTGTCTCCCTCCTCAAGAAACTTGATACCGAGAATTACAATGTCATTGTCGTCTCCCCTCGCAATTACTTCCTCTTCACCCCTTTGCTCCCATCATGTACGACTGGGACCATTGAGCATCGGTCTATCATGGAGCCTATTCGAAATATCCTGCGACACAAGAAAGCCACAGTAAAATACTACGAGGCGGAAGCTACGAAGATTGATTATGAGAGGAGGGTGGTTTCCATTGATGATTTTTCGGACGTCAAAGGTGACACTACTTCGACCGAAGTGCCATTCGATATGTTGGTAGTTGGCGTCGGAGCCGAGAATGCTACCTTTGGTATACCTGGCGTCAAGGAGCATTCCTGTTTCTTGAAGGAGGTCGGAGATGCCCAACAGATCCGCAAAAGGATCATGGATTGCGTCGAAACCGCCACTTTCAAAGACCAATCTCCCGAGGAGCGCAAACGGCTCCTCCATATGGTGGTCGTAGGCGGCGGTCCCACAGGCGTCGAATTTGCCGGCGAACTTCAAGACTTCTTCGAGCAAGACCTCAAAAAATGGGTCCCAGAAATCGTCGATAACTTCCACGTCACCCTCGTCGAAGCGCTACCCAACGTCCTACCCATGTTCTCCAAGCAGCTGATCGACTACACCGAGAAATCATTCAAGGAAGAGAGCATCACCATCCGCACAAAGACCATGGTGAAAAACGTCACAGACAAGCACATCGAAGCCGAATTCACGAAACCGGACGGCACCAAAGAAAAAGAAATCATGCCATACGGCCTGCTAGTCTGGGCCACCGGCAACGCCCTCCGCCCCGTCGTCAAAGACCTCATGGCGCAGATCCCCGCGCAAAAGGACTCCCGCCGCGGTCTCGCCGTCAACGAATACCTTGTCGTCAACGGCACCGAAAACATCTGGGCCGTCGGCGACTGCGCCATAGCCAACTACGCCCCCACCGCCCAAGTAGCCTCCCAAGAAGGCGCCTTCCTCGCCCGCCTCTTCAACTCCCTCGCCAAGACGGAGACTATCAACAAAGAACTCACAAACCTTTCCGAAGCGCAGGCCAAAGCTAGCGGCGAGGCACGGACCGAGATCTTCGCGTCCATCAAGAATTTGCAACGACAGCTCAGGAGGGTCAAGCAGATCGGGCCGTTTGAGTATAGTCATCAGGGCAGCCTGGCGTATATCGGTCACGACAAGGCCGTGGCGGATATCAGCTGGTTGAGTGGGAACTTTGCAAGCGGAGGAACCGTCACTTATTGGTATGTCACCCATTCATTTCAGCAAACCCCCCCCCTTTCCCCCCAAAATAGAAATATAAGCTAACACTTCCACACCCCAGGTTTTGGAAAAGCGCCTACGTAAACATGTGCTTCAGCACCCGCAACCGCTTGCTCGTCATGGTCGACTGGCTGAAATCCTACGTCTTTGGCCGCGACGTCAGCAGGGAGTAAATCCAACAAATGCCCTTAATTAAACCTCTCTAAAAAAATAAGACCATCAAGCGTATCAAAACGTCAAGAGATCCATAATCCTTTATACATCACAATACATCCTTTTCACCAAGCGAGAGAGCGAGCGAGCCCCAAGAGCTAGAGAAAGCAGGCTGGGCAGCATAGGGAGCTGTAAGGTAGATGGGAAATAGGAGATGGGAGTCGTAACTCTGGGGGATTCTGTCGTATGAGATGTAAATAATCGGAATAGTCCTATCGTCGCCGAGTATTCTACTCATCAAACATATATGAACACATTCCTCTCTCCTCTCTCTCATGAACCATTGCCAAAACTTCCTCCGCCCGCTACATGCGAGCAGTCCTCAAACAATCTCTATTCGAGCTCCTGGAATAGCCAAGTGATCTTTGGAGTCGACACTATCGACCATATATATTATATATACACTAGAAAGCTCCTTCGCCCCCACCACTTTCCCTTCCCCCTCCTTCTCCTGCTTGCTTAAAGCATTATCTCGGATATCCCAGTGTTTGACAACAACCAACGCCAAATCCCCCTCTTACTCCCAATCCCACCCCTCGCAATGCTGCTTAAAATCCCCATCCTCCCGTTTCAATCCGACTCCACATCCCGTCGTAAAATTAAGAAAACCCTGACAATTCTTCCACCCCAATCATCTCATCTCGCCACAGGCTGACCCAACGGCACCCACGTCCTCCTCTCATCCATACTCCGATTCACCCTCCCACCCGGCTCAAGCGGCAATTCCATCCTCGAATTCGGCGACAGCGTCCCGTTTCTGTCTTCATCCTCTGCAACTTCATCCGCTAACCTGGCGAAGTAATCCGCCAATCCACTGCGCGGGTCGCCGCTGACCAAGGTGTCATAATTGGGTGGAGGCGTCATGAGTGGGGGCGGAGGATCATCGTCTTCGAAGGGTGGCGGATTGAATGATGGGTTGCGCAGGAGATGCATCGGTCGGCTTTGACCTGAATTGGGGTCGTGGACATGTGCCGTTGGAGGTCGCGCTATGTTCGCTGGAGGGAGCGTGACGTTGTCGATGCTTGAGGATGAGGCGTTAGTTGGCGGTAGATTGTTCAAGGATGGTAAGAGCGATGACGGCGAGTTGCGACGGCGTGGAGCACCTGGACATCCGCATGAGGAGTGCTCTGTGAGCAAAGTGGTCGATTCGGGTGAAGTGTAGGCAGGAAGGGCGGTGTTGGCTTGAGTGGCGCGGCAGGAGAGGATGTGGAATGGCGAGTCAATGGAAATTTCAAAGTGTCTTCGCTTTGTAGGGTCTACGATGTCTGGTTTTGATAATCTCATGACAATCTGTCGGCGTATGGATTTAGCAAAGTAAATTTGGTTCGAATCCGACACCATGCTCTTACCTTTATCCAATGGTGAACCTGGATACCTTGGTAAGTGGTGTCGAAATGCAATCTCGAGAACTTGTCGCTTTCCTTCATGTTGTGGCAACTTGGCAGCTGAACGCTGAATTCCATCTCTGTCGGACCAACGTTGAGCTCGCCTTCCAGGTTACCCAAGAGGTTGGTGGTATCCCGGGGGACATTCTCGTCCCCACGTGCTGCAGCTGACCTTGCGTCGTATGCCACCCCACCACCAGCAGTGATCCGTATAGAGCTACCGGGATAGGCACTGCTACTGGGAGTATCTGCTCTCTTCTCAAACAATTGAATCTTTCGGGTTGGCTCCAGTCTGTGGACTCGTTTGTTGCTTGTGTAGTATTGGATGTTCTCGGTCACAAAAACTTTGATCCGATGACACTGTACCTTCGCCAACGGCGTAAGCTTGAATGCTATCGGCACCTGGGCACCAAGAGGAAATGATTTTCCGGATATAACTATATCGTAATGAAGCTGATCCTCCCAATTCCGTGAGATGGCAATGGGCTCGACCTGCTCCAACGAACCCTCAGAAGGAGCCCGTATCAGCGTCACTTCCTTCGATCCCACTAGGTTCGATCTGAATGCGCCGGCTCTCTCTATTGTGGCTTCAAGCTCATATTTGACGGAACCAAGATCGACAGATATCGATTCTGGTAGTCTTGAGTCTAGAGGAAGCTCGAAATTGTAAACATAATCTCCAGGAGTGAAGGTCCGATATCCTTTTTGGGCAACACTTGACCCTCCATTGACGGCCCTGTCATCTTTTCCAAAGCTCCTCGATTGATTCACTGATAAAGACAGCTTCTTTGCCTCTTTAGCGCTTAGGTTGTTGTTGACGGATCTACGCTGCATGGATTCTAAGGAAGAATCCGTGACTCCAATCTCTGTTGTTGTCGCATAAGGGCCTTTCAGCGGCTTCACCAGGTCTGCCCCAGAGCCAAACTCTGCTGTTTGGAATTGGGCGTTGAAAAAGGGCCATGTGTGGTTCATAATGCTTTCCTTGTCTTTAAACTCGGTCTTCTTCGGAGGAATTCCTATGAGCATGAATCCATAGTCAGCTAACTTTGCACCTGCTTAGACACTTCGCAGAACAAACTGACCTTCTGGCCATTCAGTCTCAGCTCGGCCACGGAAGGCCAGAGTTATAGTCTTTATTTTGGCGCTTTTGGAGACCCTGAGGCGAAAGTTTCCCCGTAACATGGAGGTATTCTGGTTTCCAAGCTCTGACTGATCGAACCCTTGCAGAAATAGTACCGGCTCTGCTAATGCAATTGACAAAGACAGGCCATTTCCCGAAACTATAGGTTTTTCCTCTCCCAGCCCAAGCATCCCGCTAGGAAAGGTTGTGCCCGTATTGTTGGTTGTCATTGAATCTCTTGAAGCGGTTCGAACATTTTCCGCCAGCGATGGTCGGTGTATGATTCCACTGACCGGTCCACCTACTAATGAGCTGGGTCTTTCCAATCTTGCACTCCCTCTTCTTGTATCTACAGTGGCCATTGCCTCGCCAGCTTTGGGCACCTCGAGACAATTGGAAGGCCCACTATGACATGTAAACGGAGGCCTTCTCGCTAAAGGTGCGCACAATCGCAGTAGTCGCTTCGCTTGATTTCTCGATTTTACAGCTGTACTGCTGATCAAATCCCCGCAAGATATGTTTTTCCAAAGATCAAACTGTACATCTAATTGTGTGGGGCATCGATACAGTCTCTGGCCAAAGTCTCGGCGATGGGATCTGAGGTAGTTTTGGGGGCTAAGGGTTCTTGTCGAAACGCCCGAGGGATGACGGACGTGTCGGCGGCCTCGTCGAAACTTGAACTCGAAGGAGCCTATCATGGTTGGAGTGGTCAGCGTGAGTATTGCGCAACATTGATTCCACGCAGCTGTAAAGCAGAAGCAGTGGCTGCCAAGTATGAAAACAGTCGCCTCTGGATCCTCCAAAGGCAAAAATGCACTTATTGGTTGCCGGGTACTTACAGGAATGTTTCGGACGTATGGGCTCTCCAGATATGGTAGCAAGTTGGAGCCCTGTCGCACTTTCCCACAACGAGAATCTTAGGTGATGGATTCCACCGTCTTCTGGGCGTGGGTCGTGGTCGAGACGATGGGGAAGGAATCACTTATATGCAGCCTTGGTCAGTCAGCCAATTTGTCACCCAATCTACCTCTCCCTTCCATTTGTGAGGGTGTGAAAGGCTCGGAAGATGGATACCATACCTTGAAGTACTATAGTCAAGTGGCAGCTAAGGCGGGTTCGAAGCTGGTTTCGGAGAGCTTCGGATACTTGAGAGAGGAGGGATTGGAGAGTTGAGTGGTGCACAGGGATTATATTGTGCCGAACTTTGGGAGAGTGCAGTATCACGAAAGCCCAGGATTACATATCCTACAGCGCATGGAAAAGTTGGGTATCAACGTTAAATTCCCGCAATGGTGTGAGGTCACTGCCAACCGACTTTGATGGGTAGCAGCGACAGGAAAAAAAGTTCCTCATTCGGATCCTTCAGCGTCAATTGTGATAATGTAATGACCTCCGTTGGTGCACGATTGGACACGCTGAAGATTGCCACGTCTACTAAGTACTTTATGTACGAATACTTAGATTAGACGAATGCCGCGTGTTCAATGTGGCAGTCACGATGATGGTGATAGTGGTAGCGCCCTGCATTTGCGGGGTGAACCTCTCACCGTGGGTGGCCTTGCATCTGAGAGGCGGGAAGCTAAGCCTATCCAGGGTAGACATGGTCATCAGAGTGCGGAACCAGGTATGAGCACCCGAAGCTTGACCATACTAGGACCGAATCTTCAGCCAGATTACGGAGAACGGCCCAGATAGACCGCTGAAGAAGCTCCGCCAGCAGCTAACGTCTTGGCAGCGGTGGGACATCCGGAATATTTATAGACTGATGCCATTGGTAGATCTCGAGATACGTCGTTGGCTTCTTGGCACTACGTAGTACCAAGAAAATGATGGTGAACTCCGTTGCAATGACAAGATACATTCAACGCTCCAGAAGAAAGCTTTTACTTACCTACTCGAGGTGCAAAAGTGAACTGACAATGACTTCGTGGGGTCTTTTGATGCTCGTTGTCCGTCCGAGTATCATCTGGTGAATCCTCCAGAACGCTGTGTACCATCGCTGGACCACCCACCATAGCGCCACAGCTTCATAGGGAGATGGAGTGACATCTGTCAGAGACTAGTTCGCGGAGGTACCATACGATGGAACTTGTAATCAAACGCAGTCCAATGCATGGTGTTGTCCACTACAGATGAGTAGGGCACTATATGATGACATATGATGGCCGAGGGTCGGTTGAAAAAGCCGTCTATCTTGCTGCCAAGACAACGTCACGTGCCATCGTTCGCGTGCACTTGTAGATCTTGGAGTTGAGGACGCGCCACAGACTTCGACGCTCTTGAATCTTGAAAAGAATGATCGTAGATGATGCTGCCAGAGGCCGGCGGCGGACTCGATCAGCGCGCACTTGTTTGTCGATGGTCATGAATACTGTGTAGCCATGGGAGACACCCAGCTACCCCTATTGGGGGTCATTCTGTGCTGTACCTCCATCCCACCAGAAAAGCGCGTGAGCATCTTCCACTATGCACATTGCACCTGCAAGCCCGCGCCGCCTGCACCTGGGGTCATTAGCTGATGTTCGGTACCGGCGCCTAGTCCGACATGGCTTCTATCGCATCACAAATGGGCGCCGTCCACAAATTGGACCTCACCTCCGACGTGACCCACCTCATAGTTGGAGATACGGATACCCCAAAGTACAAATTCGTTGCCAAGGAGCGTCCCGATGTCAAATGCGTCCTTCCCAGCTGGATCGAAGCCATGCGTTTATCCTGGTTGGAAGCAGGCCACCCCGACGTAGAGGCGCTCGAAAGAGAACATAAGCTACCCACCTTCACTGGTCTCAGATTATGTGTTACGGGCTTTGATGATCGTTCGTCTCTACAATGAAAAGATGGCGGCATAAATCACTGATCCATGATGTAGCAATCCACCGCAAGGAGCTCGAGGATTCAATCACCAATAATGGCGGCGAATATCGAGGTAACCTTACAAAGGATATTACGCATCTGGTCGCCAAAGTGCCGTCGGGGGCCAAATACAACTACGCTGGACAGTGGGGCATCAGGACTGTGGCGGTTGAATGGCTCGAGCAGAGCATCGAGAGAGGAATGATCCTGGACGAAACCTTGTATCAATTGTCAACACCTCCGGAGGATCGTGGCAGGAATGCCTGGGTACGCCGGTCTACATCTACGACATCATTGGGAAAACGGACACGGGGAGACGAGATCGGGCCACAGAATGCAAGGAAGCTCAGGAGGACGGCAAGCGCACGCTTGAGTAGTCAGAATGTTGGACTTTGGACAGAACTCGTGGGAGCGCCAATCAAAGTCGAAGAAGGTAAAACGAATGCTTGGGATGAGCGACCAAAAGAGGTGCTGAATGATGAGTCTCGTTCATCCGAAGCAAGATCAGAGACTTTGAAAATCGCACCAACCGCCGAAAATACTCAGCAGATACTCAAGAGGAGCTTCTCCGAGATCAACGTGGGAACCTTTCTATCCAAATCCTTGCACAAGGAGGGCATATTCAAGGGAAGAATGTTCTTGTTGGATGGGTTCGATGAGAGAATGGTACGTTATTCAATTAATGCTTGGCCTTTTCCAATCTGACCGCCATGGTGTCAGACTACGGTACTTCAAGAGCACTTGCGTTCTCATGGCGCTAAAATAGTTGATGATACCTCGGAACTATTACCGATATCCAAGGATGGTGTTATTGAGGGCTATTATTTTCTGGTTCCCTATGCCACGAGCGCACCTCACACCTTGCCAGTTCTTGAAGGGGGCACTTGGCCCACCGTGGTCACGGAATTGTGGGTTGAAAGATGCTTGTACCGGAAAGTCTTTGAAGATCCACGAGCTCACGTTACGAGTACCCCTTTCCCGGGCTTCCCCATTGCAGGTAACGAATATGCTATGGATATCTTTGTGTTCTCTGCTTCAACATTCTAAGATCGTTCTAGGCTTCGAGGATTTGTCGATTTGCTCCACTGGCTTTCAAGGCATAGAGCTAACACATACTGCGAAGGCCGTTAGATTGATCGGTAAGCTACACCGGTCGAGGAGTATGAGCGCGTACTGATATGCGAGAAGGGGGCACATATTCTGAATGGTTGACGTCCACTTCGTCCGTCCTTGTGTGCAAAACCGTCACTGCAGGACACGAAAAGCTACACCATGCGCAAGCATGGTCCGTCCCCGCCGTGAAAACAAGCTGGCTGTGGGACAGTATTCGCAAAGGGGAACTCATGCCATTTGGTCTTTACCTCGTCCAGGCTCTCACGAACCCGAATATGCTTTCGAAAAATACGAGAGAGCCGAAGAGGACCAGCACATCTTCTGTAGCTAAGCAGTCGGACTCGAACCAAGTACTAGCAAACGGCATAAGGCGGCCTGAAAAGAAAACATTCTCGCCAGAAGGACCTTGTCGAGATGTAACACAAGACACGCCCAAAGCAGCAAAAGAAATTGAGACCAACACCGTCGCTGCCTCGAAGCCGCCAACGAGTCCTTCTCAGCAGACCCTATCACACAAGGCCGAGACCCAAGTATCCCTTATATATCTAGAAGACGAAGTACCTCCTCCTCTCGAACAGATACAGGAGAGGGACAGTTCATACTCTAATAATACGACATCAACATCAGCACCTCTACGAGAAATAACTCCCAACTCCTCCATACCGAAACCTGCCCCCTCCCCAATCAAAAGCCCACGCCCGCCAAAACCCAAAGATCCCCCGTCACCCAAACCAATCTCTCAAGACTCCTCCCTCGGCCCAGCAATCTCCTCCCTCCTCGCCCATCACCAACGCTCAAACACCAACCCCCAACCTTCCAACACTACAGACCAACCCCGCCCCTACCGCCGCCGCCGCCAACTCTTCGGCCGCGCCCCCTCAAACCTCTCCTCACACTCCTTCAACAACGGCATCAACCTCTCCCGCGCCAGCAGCGTAGACACCATGAACACAGACGGCTTGGGCACGCCGCTCGAGCCATCCCACAGCCTCAAAACCGCCACTGGACCGGACATATCCAGCAGGCCTCTTGGGAACCTGGATCCGATGCTTTATAGCGCGAGCCATGAGGAAGATCCGGATCGGGTGGAGGAGCCGCTGCAGATGACGCAGTTGGGGTATGAGGACCCGAACGTTGCGGCGTGGAGAGAGCGAGTGGCTGTTAAGATGGGTGGGGGGAAGGTTAGGGAGGGGAAGGTGTCGGTGACGGTGGCGGGGGGTGGGAGGAAGGGTGGTGGAGGAGGGGTGGTGGAGGAGGGGGGTAGTTTGGGGATAGCGAAGAGGACGAGGTTGGCTAGTGGACGGTGAGGAGGGGGTTGGTGGGAAGATGTTTGATGCTGGTGGTGGTGATTATTGTGATTGGATAGTGGAGAGGTGCTGTTGGATATGTATGTACGGCTCTTTTTTTGACGATGCGAATGGCTTGGATCTGATATTTTTATTGAGGTTGAGTGGATGGAGGTTGGTACTTCAATAACACCATCCTATCCTATCCTATCCTATCCTATCCTATCCTATCCTATCCTATCCTACACCCACTCTCCACTCTCCACCATCCACCATCAAGTCCCCAAATCAACACGACTCAGACAGGCATCCATATTCATTTATGTAAACAGGGTTTGCTGAATATAGAAGAAAGGAGGTCGGGGAGAAGGAAGGCAGCTATACTTTTAATTGTTTGTGGTTAGGCTAGCAGATATTAGCATCCATGTAGAGGGGGTGAGTGTGTGATGGAGTGTAGTAGATACCTCTATGAACAAGTTCACTGTACAACCCTTATATTTCATTTCGACAGATGACAATAATGACAAACGTATCTCATAGTATGATACCAATCAAACAACAAAAACATACACACCCATATCAAATCCAACTCCATTGCCCATCGACCTACCATCAATCAACACATTACATATCCCAAACAATAAAACTCAGGGGGATATTTGTGATGTGATGTGGGCTATAAGGGTAGCCGGAGTAGGGTGTAGAATAGATACTGAATCTGTGTTATCAAAGTCGAGTTTCTGTATGTACCTAGCATACCTTACATCACGAACACTGGTCTCCAGCTAGACGGCGTAGATGGAGACGGTGATAGTCTGCTGGTGATAAATGGTGGCAGATATGACCGATTCGTACTTGACAGTTTGTGAATAAGTATGGAGGAATATTCATCTAGTGTGATTGTTATTGTATTGAAATACAACATGGAAAGGGGTGGAGGAGGCCCGTCGGTCGTCCTTTCACTCCCCTGCTCGCTGCGAATCGAACGCCAATACGCCCCTACCACCCAGCGATCAATCACCTAAACCATAACCCCCTCCTCATACCCCCCCGCAACCCCCGGCGCCGGCCCCTCCAAATCCACATCCTCGACCCTCCCCCTCCCCTCCGCCGAATCCCTCACCAAGTTCCCAAAATACCTCCTCGCAACCTCGCTCTCACGCTTGACCTTGTGTCTCTCTTCCCTCTTCTCGCCTAGTTCTTTGACGGACTGCTGGAGGCCGGTGCGGAGGTTTTCGGCGGGGAAGCGGAGGATCTTGCGGGTTTCGGAGGCGATGCGGGTGCTGTTGGTGTGGGTGTAGTCGAGGGAGGCGAGGGTGGTGGCGATGCGGGCGGAGAGGTTGTGCGGGAGGGAGGTGGGGATTGTGTGCAGGGCGTAGGTTGTTGCTAGGATGACTGGGGGGTTGTTTAGTAACGTTGGATAAGGGTGACGAGAAACATTGAAGAGGGACTTACCAGCTGCGACGAGACCTGGAACGATGAGTCTCCGCATGTTCTGCGTGCCCATCACCTTTACAGCACCCATCACTCCGTCGACGTAGCCAAAGCCACCGATCATACGTCCACCAACGACGCTGGCTACCGTGAGAGCCATGCCTGTACCTGCGACTTTCTCTTGTCGTTCCCAAAGGCCGCTGATGTCGAAGAAATCACCGAGTTCAATGTCGAAGTCTACCTGTCTAGCCAGCAGATCCCGTCTTTTCGTGAACATTTTGTCCGAATTGAAGTTCAAGTCGTTGTATCCGTCGCCAAGATGAAGCACACCAAGGGATTTGATAGTATTGACGCTGCCGATGGTCTTCGACTTGGCCTTCTCTTCGCAGATGGTGACGGCAGAGGATATCTGGTCCAGCATAGCGGCTTTGATATCCTCGGCATACTGGAAAGCGCTCAATAGACCGGGATATTCGACGCCAAGATTTGTCGATGCGACTTGAGATATAGCATTATTGAGAATGGTGCGAGTGGTGCTGTATATATTCGAGCAGGTCTCTTCGATCGTCTTGTCTATGTCATCGCTCACCTCTACCCGCGCTTTCTTCGACTTCTCGAAAGCAGGTTCGATATCTTCAAGCTCATGGGAGACACGGTCAAGTTCGGACTGGGCCACGTCGCGATTGACGGTGGCGAGGAGGTTGAGATCTGCGAGAACATTCATGAGGTAGGTTTTAGCAGGCGCAAGTTTCGATCGAGCGCGCTTCTCGAGTACAAATCGTCGGAGAGAACTTTCGAGCTGCTCGAAGTCTTGCAGCTTCTCCTTGTCCTTGCCGTTGCCCTTCTTTGGCGGTGATCCAGGCTCGCCATGTTTGCCCAACGTCTCGTCGTCATCTGGTGATGGAAAGTCACCTGAAGGACCAGAGCTGCTACCACTGCCTCCTCCGCCTCCGCCTCCCCCATGCCCTGGTCCAATTGCTGGAGCCACAGGTATCGCATTACTCGAGACAAAGTGTACTAGCTCCGAGGACTCCTTGAATGTGCGTGGGCTTAGGGTCGCAACCTGTTCAAGAATCATACGCTCACATCTGTCCTTGTCCCGGATATTATCGAAGCCATTGACCACAATGAAGATATACGCCTTCTCGTGCGCAGCATTCCAGATGAACTCTTTGGCTGAGAGAGTGAAGTGATTTGCGGCCGACACAACGAAAACCACCACATCAATCTCCTCTTGTCTAGCAAAGACCGCTGTAGTCTTCAGGGAATCCGAGTTCAGTCCTGGTGCATCTATTATCGAGATATCGACCACGCCATTATTCAGCAGCGATTCATCAATTGTCCGAATATCCTTTACATAGACCTTGCATTGAGCGTACGTCTGATTGTCGGACACGATTTTCTCCAGCTCTTCCAGAGAAAAGACATCATATGTCCTCTCATCGTTACGGTTATAAGTTACATCTTTGCGTATCGCATGAGCTTCCTCGAGGTTCCCGTTCTCCTTGGCATCCAGTACCTCACAGAAGATGCTTGTGCAGGGTTGCTGATCTTCTGGTAGAATCTTTCTTCTTAGTAGGGCGTTGCAAAAAGTAGATTTGCCGGCATTTAGATCTCCAGTGACCAGGACCTTGCTGGATGTGTCCTCAATTCGATCCCGTAAGAGGCAAAGGTGTCGTATGCTCTGGTTGATCTTACCATCAAGCAGCGAAGCTATTGACTCTTTCTTCATGGAATGCGCAATCTCGGCTTGGGTAAATCCCTGAACGTTCATATTCAATTTCAGAACGGAAAAGTCCTGCGCAGCTTGCGGTGTAACGAGCCTCTCGGGCTCTGCAGGTTTTCTGTTTCCTGCTGAAGAGCTCGACTCGGCTCTAGATCCTTCACCAAGGGTTGTAGCAGCGCGCCGAGGTGCGCCAGGTCGTAAAGGAACATTGTCCACTTGGCGGTGTAGGTCACCAGCAGCCGTCGACTGAGTATGCACAAATCCGGGTCTGGGGTCTGTCCTTTGATTTTGAGGTTCTCGTACGGAAGGATATTGTGCTGGCCATGTTGAATTCGTCTCCTGCAAACCTCTGAGTAGATCCACCGCTTTTGTTATCTGACGTCCTAGCGCGGCTCGGTTCTGGTTGTACACGAGCTGATGTACATGGCTTGCCAGTACCCTCCTCTCGTTCTCAGCCGCCGGATTTGTCTCGCCAGGTAGAGTAGGTGTATGCGCGGGTGTAGGTAGATCTGCGGTCATGCCAGGGCACCAGGGTTTGAGGCTGCCATCGTTGCTGTATTCATCATCGCCAACACTTGCCCCGTAGCCTGAGTCGTGGCTAAGGGTTGACATCAATGCCGCGGCGCTGGCTGACGTCGATCCAGGGCCCACCGTCATGTAATGTGGAGGTCGCGAATTCGAAAGTGGTTTTGCGGAGGATGAGCCGAACGAAGAGCTGGCGGGGTCATCGCCAGGATGGTTGTCTTTACTCATCGCGGGATAGTTGAGAAGAGAAGGATTGGAAGAAGCTTAGGACTGGTGTGAACTTCCACTGGTCGAAAAGAAATTCGTTGTTCCGTCAATGAGACCTTTGCCATCCAAAGGCCTTGGCGTTTCCGATTCTAGCGCGAAGCGTCATCCCGCATTGAGAGAGCTTCACATACTTTATGGAAGCGTTGTAAGTTTACTCCAGGCTCCCACTCTATCTTCACGATACAATTGCTTTTGCATATACTTATTTTACACTCCATATCAAATATCCTACTGACTCCCACAATATACCACCCAAGCCGCCACCATGAACGTAAGTAGCAATCCCCCTCATCCCCAACCAATACACTCCCAAACTCACAACAGTCCCTCCATCTCAGATCGTCGAATGGGCATTCGGGAAGCGAATGACACCGCGTGAGTCTCACCCCCAGCTAAATCCCACAGCACACCCTGACCCAAAACAGAAGAACGTCTCCGAAAGCACCAACGCGCCCTCGAAAAGACCCAACGAGAGCTCGACCGCGAAAGAGTGAAGCTCGAAAACCAAGAGAAGAAATTAGTCCAGGAGATCAAGAAGAGCGCAAAGAATGGCAACATGGGCGCCTGCAAGATCCAAGCCAAAGATCTGGTCAGAACGAGACGGTATGCCGGACCAAATCAAACCCCCCAGCTACCCTTGCTCAAATCGTATGGTATCGTATCGATCCCATCCAATACTGACAAGAACCCCACCCTCAAGCTACATCCAGAAATTCTACTCCATGCGCACCCAACTGCAAGCCATATCCCTCCGAATCCAAACCGTCCGCTCCAACGAACAAATGATGCAATCGATGAAAGGCGCCACCTCCCTCCTCGGCAGCATGAACCGCCAGATGAACCTCCCCGCCCTGCAGCGGATAGCGATGGAGTTTGAAAAGGAAAACGACATCATGGATCAGCGGCAGGAGATGATGGACGATGCCATCGACGACGTGACGGGGTTGGAGGATGAGGAGGAGGGGGATGTGGTGGTGCAGGAGGTGCTGGATGAGATCGGCGTTGATTTGGGGCAGGCGGTATGTTTTTATCTATCTCTCTGGGAGGGAGGGAGGCTTTGGGGAAGGGGGGGGGTTTCGATGCTTTTGTGTTTTTGGGTAAGGGGCTGATGGTTTGCGGTGATAGATGGGAGAGACACCCTCCGGTCTTCAGAAGAACGCGGTTGCGGACGGTCGGGTGGCAGAAGCTATAGGGGGGCCAGCAGGAGGAGGAGGAAGTGGCGGAGCCGACGACGACCTACAAGCTCGACTGGACAGTCTACGACGGTAGTGGTGGGTATCAGCCGATGCGGAATGAATACGTGACGTTTTACGATCTGGCATGGAGGCTTGGGAAGCAGCCTGGCGCATTGATTAGGAAAGGGTCTGCGCTGGTGCATTTATATTGAGCCTGTTGGGCTCTTACGCCCAGAAAATAAAGACTTGGAGACGCACTCGAGGATTCATTTCATCGCTTGGGGCAGCTCGGACGAGCATTGAGATGGTGTCTTTGAGTTCATGGTAACCCATAATCGTACGCACTGGGTTGAATGAGAAATTCCTGTACTCTTTGCACACTGCAACGAAGTATCAAACTCTCATAGCAGAAGATCCAGCAGTCCAATCCTCATTACCACTCCACCTTACCTCACCTCCCCCCCCATCCATCCTCCCCACTTTTCCAAATCTCTCAACCACCTCGCCAATCACTAATCTCCACCTCCACACTTACACTCATCCTCAACACAAAAACCGAACATCTATCCCTTGGGCCGCTCGCTACACGAACACCAACACACAGACACACAGACACAACCTAAGGGAATAAGATGAACAAACAACGCTGAAAAGAGAAAAGTCCAACGCCAACTTAAGGACAAGTCGTGCACTAGAGACATGGCAAGGTGAGCTTATTGAGCAACAAGCTAACGACTTTGAGACAGTGAATAGCCACAGAATTGAAAGGAGCTGTGAAGGATATTTTGACGCTGGTGAAGGTTCTTTAGGAACGGAGTGCACAATCGACGACTATGAGACACTAGTTCCACAGATCGAACTCGGCAGTGCAGTGCAAGTCCCGAGAATTACTCCTAGCAGTGAGCCCGGATCACGACTCGGTACCCCTACGTTGAAGCTAAAGCAAATGCTGACGGGAGACAGCGCTCGAACAATGAAAGGTGGGCGTTCAAGGTTGAAAAGGGGAAAGAGGCGAAGGGTATCCGCCGAGAGGATCAACATGCTGGTCTTTTGTCGGCGCTGATGATATCTGAGTCACTGCACGCCCCTTAGCGAGAGAGCGATAGATATTGATGTGGTGCAGAGTGCAGTCTCCACATCCTCGAAGAGTGAGGTCGTTGAGGAAGCTTCTGTTGGGCTTGGTAGGGACACTTGGATGCTCAAAGGACAGGATAAAAGGAAGGCCGTCTTCTCGGGTCTATCCTCATGATATCGGACGGAGTGAGATGATGTGGATGGCCTCTCACTGTCTCCCAAACTAGTAATTTTGGTCGTGTCGACAGCCGGGCTAAGATCTTCGTCACTTGATGATGATGATGGGGCTAACGAGGGACTCCATCGGAATAAACACAGGCAGCGATAGAGAGAAGAATGCTTGATACGGAGTATTCACCGAGCCCGGGAGCGAAAAGCCAGAGTGAGATGATGAGAGTTATACTAACACTGTCAGCTACTGACATAGATAGATCCAGACGACGTGTGGCAGCAATTCCTGAACCTCGTCTAGCTGAGTACGCCTAGCTCGTTTTCTTCCATGCTTCAACTCTCAAGGCTAGCATCATACGGAAAAAGATTGATATTTCAAATCTTACTCGAGAGCAGAGGCAAGTACCTTGATGACCTGGCTCAGGCCTTCGCTAAGTAGAACTAGTGTCATTATCATTGCGGCTCGACAACGTCGACATCAAGGACATTGACACGACGGGCGCCGAAAATACAGCAGAAATCCTTCAGAGGGCAATCGATACGGATACCGTTCCAAGGGACTCCCTTACCCGTGAACGTTATGGCTTCAGCAAGTGCAAAGACATGGATGGCGAGATTCACCTAGGTGGGCCGTATGCGGGTTTACTCTTCCCCGTCTACCTGGGTGTCACCCGCAAAGCAGCTCCATGAGTGGCAGAGGGAAAACAAGCTGGCTGCTGGGATATGGGAGTCCTACTGTCCTCGGAAGAGCAGATACCTAAGCTGGTTCGCAAAGAACCAGCACTCGGTGGATGCCAATTATATTCGTCCCGGTGGGTTCGAGATTCCGCCTAATCAAGGAGAGCGGATATCCAAGGACTTCTTCGACCATCGATGGATCCTCGCTTAGATCGTGACCGGCGAAAATATATTGTATAATAATTGAATGCATAGTATGGGTTCAGGCATCGGTTCTGGGTAGTAATTTGGGTGGTCTATTGGTTGAATGACAGAAAGTTCGTGACCGAGACCTGTCTCCCCAACAAGAAAGTTCGGGTCTATGTCAACAACATCGGAACGGGGTGTTGAGGTGCAGATACATGCACAGAGAATGTGGCAATAAGCAGCTCTACCATGGAGGCTGACACGACAATCACCTACCTCGACCGTAAATAACATATCTGACCGAGTTGATCCGCTCATAGATGCGGATCAAGGGGTAGACGCAAGGTAGCGCTAGCTAATCATGTCTTCAACGTGAGGAAATCTAAGAGCATTGCGGAGAAGTGCAACGTTACGGGAGGCAGCAGCTTTATCGTTCTTCGATGGTCAGATCCATCTTGGGGTCAGCCCTGCAGGTAGAGCTGAAACGGGTGCGTGCAGGACAGCTGAAAATCGTCAAGCGTGTTGGTGCTGCTGGAACCTGGAGCCTCTTGGGTGGTGGAACCTCTTTTCACACGGATGCATAATTGGGGGAGAAGAGTTTCGCCGCGCGGCATGACCAGGCAACAAGAACATGCTGAGAAGTGATATATCCAACTTTCTCGCGGTCCACTGATGCTCATTACGCTAGTGCTGTGGAGTTGGCAAGTCTGTCATGGTGGGCTGTCAGATCGATGGTAGATGATGTAGGCTGAAGTCCCCAACGTTGTACTCGTGTATCATCCACGACGATGCATTGCGTAGTCCCAAGCGCACCTCCTGATTATGCATTTTCGAATGACGACGATACATTGTGCAGCTGGTGGCAGGCACGGCAGGCCGCGGAATATGCATGTACTGTAGTCTCTGGGAACGATCTCTTCGGCTATTCGGGTGGGAGATGATCGGAAGTTGATCAGATGTTTGGGCAGTCTGGCCGGTCATGGAATTACATTCTGAAAGGGTACGGTCTCAGACTCTCAGTCCACGACATTGGCTGTTGATCCTGTCAGCACGTCTTTTGAAGTGGCGTCGTGGCTGCATTATATTTGCTTCTGCCTCGCGCCAATAAGCCGTGGTGGGCCCTGCACGTCGATAGTGCATTATCATCTCGCATTACCTTGCTCCAAGGCCAGTCCTGTCACGGTTCGATAGTGTCATATCGAATATGAGAAAATGCAAGGACTGAGGTAGGTGCAGCATTAGCATAGGAGTTCCTTGGCGCACACTAAACTCCATATGGTAATATCCTATGAAAATCGTGGGCGTCCGTCTTGCAGTCGGCAGAAAGTGGAAGTGAGGGGCAGCCCAGTCGAGCTGAGTGTGAACCTTGACGATTTCCAGCCGGCGACCCTTTCGACCTTCCCTCGTTCACCCCTGTTTTCTTCCAGCTGACTTGCAAAATACCTTACCCTCCCACAACTTCTTCGTGCCGGAGTACGTACCATGTAAGTAAGCTAACGTTTCGATCAACAACTTAGCCAGCTGAATTGGTTACTTCCGTGCTTCCCTTACGAGCCACCAAAGGACCAAGTCACTTATCATCACCGCTAACATGCTTCTATCATTATTTCGCGCAGGTGCTTTAAGAGCATGTTTTGGCCTTTCACCCGAGTACCACCATTGCTCATATCCGACGGCCGCAACACGGCGACTTGCTTTGCGATATTCCTTGCTTCCCTTCCTGTCGCATCATAACAACCGGTGGAGTTGGATCTTCCAGCCTCTGTCTCATACACGTTTGGGATGTCCGAGCTAATTTAGGATCACCATTATCATCCACGCATATTCTACCGAGTACCAAGCTCGAGTTCTCCATCCCTGAAGTTGGATTTCCACGCTTGATCTTCCACTTCACTTTCCTTAGTCCTCACAGCCTCTCCATGCAAGAACCATGCTATCCCGCAATTTGTACTATCATTCTCCTGATTGGAGCAATGGGCAGGGGACACGTACGGACTACGGGCGTCTACTGCTCGCTCGCAAGGCCACTGCCGCTGGGACGTGTACATCTCTTCCATGTTCTTCCGATTAGTGCTGCTGCAGCGAATCAACTTGTCTCTGATACGTTGGCTCATTCCATTGGCATTCTTGTCGCTTCAACATCTCAAGAATGGAGGTTCACTGATCTTCGTGTATATGGAATGCAGGGCACATTGTCGAAGCCAACGATTAGAATTTGCGTCGCATGATGACACCTTATCCAAATGCGAGGCATCACCGCGCCCCATCATGGCTGTCGTGTTGTTGATCCTGATACACTTTCGGCTCGTAGATAGATGCTTACTGCAGAAAACGTTCGGGTTCCCAACATCCTAGCGTGCACTCCATGGCTTTCCGTCCAACTGCTGCGCCAGAAAGGATTGCGAATGCTCACTGAACCTTGAAGGCTTGGTCGCACTCCTCGTGTGCATGGCGCATTGGATGACTTGTAGGCACTAATCATAGGCAAAATTCAGTAGTCTGGCGGAGTGTAACTCCGTACAGCTGATAGCTTTGAGGACTGGGATAGTACTCTCGGGAGCATCATTGATTAGCTTGACCACCAACGTAGTGAGACAGACGCTCCGAGACACATCCGGTGACAACAACAACGGGCATGAAAGGTTAGTACTACATCGCACTCATAGCTGATGATCATCCAACTAGAGAGTTGGGAGTTTGAGACCTGACAGGTTTGACGCTCACGGCATGAGTGGAATTTTAGCGACGTTTGAGCGGGAAGGCTGCAAGAAGGTGGTGCCAACGAAGGGTCGAATAAGCGGAGAAGTGGCCAGGCTGGTCGCCGAGCAAGGAAGCTGATTAGCTGCTGCAAACGGCAGAGGAATCTTGCACACTTCACATCGTAGTACAACATACAGCCGTGCTGTTGAAGCACCAGGTTGTCTCGTACTACTTTACCTTACTCGTATCATGGTCAAGGCAACGGATCGATCCAATTCGCTGTTAGCGGCTGCATCGGACAAGCCTGGTTCATTCCCCATCAGCAGGTGCATCTCTTCCCGGACGGAGATCTGGAACCTCTCCATTTGCTTGCTCGCCTTGCACACACAGGCTTGCAGCCTGGGAAGCAACGCTCGGTACGCATCCATTGTCGACTATCGGTGTATCGGGTCAGCCCCTCAGTAAGGTGAATGAGCGTATTTTGGGGCCTGTGAGCAGATGGATGCCTATCATCATTAGGCCGCTATTATCTAATTACGGGGATTGCATGCTCGTTGTTCCCGTACATTGCTCATCTGAGCGCGCGCGCGCGCAGTCGCACCTCCCAACACCCTGGATCGGATCCTCTTCCTAGTACGGTCTCGCAGTGTCCTTTCACCCTGAGGTACGACTAATCTGACACAGCGGCCACATGCCAACTGTTAGAACGTTCGGCTTCTGGCACTCTTTGGCCTTTTGTCCACCCCCACCACCTTGTGCCTCCCTTCTCGGATAAGAGTGTAAAGGAGCAGACAACAGCCAATTAGCGAGCTCGTCACCGTGCACTTTCAACACTGACTTGACATGATTGTCCGGCGGCAGTGGTTCTCTCCAAACGCGCCTTTCCACAAACAGCGTAGCGCAGTCAGGCTCAATTTGCAGCCAGACGGACGAGAACTATTGCTTTTAGTGACTCCGCTTAATCGATTAGCTCATAAAGCCATGACAAGGCACAAGGCTCCTTGATTTGCATCCTCCCAACCTAGTCCTCACTACTCCGTACTACTAGTAGAGTGACAAGGAATCTTTTATTATTAATTACTCTTGCGTGTGAATTGTCACTCTGCTTTACGCGGCACACCGCGTTCGGTGGAGCGGCCCCTTCTCATTGGACCTGATCCCACATAGCTCAGTGGCCCTTGCACTATCCTTTGTCCTATCTTCCTGGGAATTCACACCTTGGCACTAATCAACCAACGCGGTGGCACTGGTCCACTTGGTGGAAACAAAAAGCCACTAGCACGATTGAACGCAGAAGGCGAAAAAGCTTCACCTCACTGCCGAAAACACACTTTCTTACGATCCTGCCTGTCTTTTCTCGCCCCATACACCACGACCAAGGGTCAGACTCCTCCGTCTGCAATCAGCCCCGCTGCTGCACTGCAATTGGAACACCCAGCAGGCACGGGCTTCGCGTCTGAGTCCTTTCTTGCTATTCACATGCTCGCCGGATGAGCGTCACACATCATCCTTTCATTCCCTGTACCACTGGCGTTTCGTGATTCTCCTTCTCATTCTCCACCTCCGGGATATGCATTCACATATGATTAATTTTTCCCTCTTGCGGACACCCTTCCCCCCTACTAGGTCATTTCACGTGGATGATTCCACTCACTAGCGCCCATTCTGGTCATCGCTATCCATAAACAAAATTTCCTAGCCTGCTGGAACTTCGTTGCCTCCTGTCTGTGAGGTGAAACTCATGGACTCCTCTCCTATTCATCCTCGTTGACGTCTGTCCTTCGTTGGTCGTGAAGGGCTCTTCCCTTTCCCAACGTCGAACACCATACTGCTAATTCATACCTGACGGTCACCAAACTTAACACAACGCCGCTTTACAGCAAGAGCCTCCGTAACTACCTACCTTCCAAGCCAACCTTGACTCCTCCGCCAAGTTCCATCTCTGGGCTGCGCCAATGCTCCACACCCAGTATCCCCCTTCGATGTCTTCAAGGTTTCTTCCAAACATCTATAAGCAAGACGGTGGCCTCCCACGCACATCAGGTTGGAAGGGATTCAATTGGGAAGCAGACGGGGATCAGTCCTCTAAAAGAGGACAGTGTTCCCATACACCACCCCAAGGGCAGCCCTACTGTAGTGCTCCTCGCTACCGTCACGGGCTTACCACCCCTCCCAGCGACGGAGGAGAGATGAACGGCAGCTGTGGACATACGCTACCGAATCCGAACAACGGAGGACAGCAACGTGCACGAGCGCCCGTCGTAGCATCAAACGCCCCTTCATATCCGATTGCCCGCTTGACATCAGACAATTCAGCGGAAAAGGGCCCATTGCCCCGTCAGGCTCCGTTCTACGACTCGTATTATTCCGCCAATCGTCCACAGAGCCCAGTGCTCCCTCTCAAGAATGCCCAAAGTGAGCACACTGCCCGCCGTCGAAGGGCTTCTAGCGATAGCAACTCCATAGCATCACATCTTCAAATACCCCCCTCCATTAACGATAGTAGAGGCAGTCTGCCGGAGTTTGCAGCGCAGATAACCTGTTTATTCTGGTTCGAATCCTCCTCTACGATCTACCTCGTCGAAGATATTACATCGAGCCCTATGCCGACAACTCCACTTGTGCCGGAAGCTATGCCAACTACTGGATTCCGAAAATGGGTGACCACTATACTTTCCATGACCCAGGTCTCTCAAAATGTCATCTTGCTGGCCTTGATGTTCATCTACCGATTGAAGAAGCTCAATCCTGGCGTGAAAGGGAAGCTTGGGAGTGAATTTAGGCTTCTTACTGTTGCGTTGATGTTGGGCAACAAATGTATGAATATGACTGTATTGCAAATTGTGGTTTGACGATCGCTAATGGCTCGTAGTCTTGGACGACAACACCTATACCAACAAGACCTGGGCTGAGGTATCGGGGATATCAGTCCAGGAGATTCACGTGATGGAAGTCGAGTTTTTGAGTAATATGAGATATACTCTGTACGCTTCGGAGAAAGAGTGGAAAGCATGGCATGCTAAGCTGGGGAAATTCTCCGATTACTACGACAAAGCCACTCAAACACAGATCGGACTTCGCAATTTTGCTTTCCCAGCGCCTCAATACAATACACATCGAGATCTTCCTTCTCCTCCAGTATCAACGAACACCTCGCCCCCCTTCTTAACGCGTCATGAACCAAGCATTGCAACCTTGCCACATCCACTGTCGATGCCACCCTACCTCGCTCCGAGAATTCCTTCGCCAACGACGCCAATGTCGGAAGTCGATTTGAAGAATCTGTGCAACCGCAAGCGGAGTGTCGACGATCACACTTCTGATCCGCCCGCAAAGAGACTCAACTCTCTAGGGCCTTCTGCGGCATCGAGCACGACGTTGGCCCAATCAACGTTGAGGAACAATAACACTTCCGTACCTCGGCTTCCAATGCCTGTTCTTTCGACGTCCGCTGGTCATCAAACGAACGGCTACAACTCCTCTCCAGCACAACTACCCATGCCTTTTGGGAGAGCAATGTCCAGTGTCTTTCCTGGGTCCAATTCGAGGCCGCAAAGTGGTTTGCAACTACCATCATTACAGCCACCAAATTACTTCAATCAACCCGCAAATGCTAGGGGTTCTTCACCATTGGAGTATCCAAGCAGGCAGACTCCATACTCGACTGCTGCATCAACGCCTTCACCGACAACGTACGCTTTTCCGCCCCACCAGTCTACGCCTAATGGCCTTTCGCCTTCCGGACGTCCAGCTCCCAGAGATTCACCGTATAAGCCGATGCGTGGCGTTAATACCCTACTCGTTCCACCGCCATCCGCTTCCATCCAGAATCAACCCCAAAACATCTCCTACGGCCAAATGCACTATCAGCCGTTGGGCAAGCCGGCCAGCGAGCAAAGAACGGGCGTCCTACCCTACTTTCCCTTCAATACCTTCTCACAGCCGCATCATATGCAGAATTACCTGCCGCAACCTAGTTTTGCCTCATGATTCATGAACCCTGCTTTTTCCGTCTACATTTCTCATGGCTTGAGCCAATAATTGCTCCATAAGCCATGAACTGCATATCATGATATATCTTCACTGTACTTCTACTAGCATGCATAGCGTGGGCGCTCTTGCATGGACGGAATCGGCATTTCGGCATTGCATCGAGCTTGGCTAAGTTCTGCTACAGATTGCCACGGTGCTCGGGATCTATTTCTTGATTCGGGCCGTTTCTCAGATACCCTTTGTACATAGAGAGAACACTCAAGCAATACTCATTTATGGTGGCTTTACCGGATTTTCTCATCTTGGGACGAGTCTTAATAAGCTTTGATGTCGTTTGTGTATTAAGGCATTAGATACGCCTCACTCATTAAGCCTAGTGGACGATGAAGAACGTGGCCGGTGGCTTACTACAGATCTTATTATCTCTTGGCTCCATTAACCTTTTCATACCGAGTGCAATCGATATATTGGTCTCCTGTGGCCCCACTAATTACGTTTCTTGGCTGCCATATGTGCTGAATACAGAACCTTACAAGTGATATTTCGACAGGCTCGAGTATAAGTACCACTTGTCGTAGCTTGTGAGAAGCTGTATCGGTCATGTTGGTCTCTTACGAGCTAAGTAGAAGCGATTATACCAGGATAGGTTGTCTGAGGGTCGAGGTAGGAGGCTTTCTGGCCAATGAACTTGAGTCACGCTAGAGACGCAGGAGCGCTGCTGCCAAGCAACATTGAAATGCTTACAGTGTGAGTACTCGACTAGAAAAGCTCCACTGTGAGGCATATTGGGTCCCAACAACATCGCTTTGAAGCGATAAAGCCTGAGAATATCTGAGCTACATGGGACACGGACTCGGTCAAGCCTAATACGGGTAGGCTGAGTGCTATCCAGCCCACGCAGCATCGTCTCTACGCTGGCGATGCAGCAGGATGCACAAGACTCTGCTGCTGTGTTTCATTCACGGCTTCAAAGTGCGTGCTACAACCTACTCATAGTCTTCTTGTCGTCATTACACCGCTGACCAGGTCACAGGGCGGTGATGACACCTTCGCAGGGTTCCCGGAGCATCTGCGAGCTCTCGCGAGCCATGCACTGCCTAACATTACTGTCAAGGCGGTGACATACCCAAAGTTCGAGACGAGGGGGGATCTCAAGGAGTGTGTGGGGAGGTTTAGGGAATGGTGAGTGAGATTCAGTCTTTGCACAACGATCCACACGAGGAATCGGAGTTCTGGCTACAACGGAACCAGGTCATCACGAATTGGACGAGTGAGAGTGGATATCAAACCTTGAGTTCCAGGATTACTCGAACGAAGCTACGTTTGGAGGCTCATGGCGTCGTAGTCTATGTACCGAAGCTGACTACGTACACCCACAGGCTTCAAAACAACATTATAGACCTCGAAGTAGCGGCTTCCACTCCGTCTCCGACCATCGATCCTTCAGTCCATACCATTCTGATTGGTCATTCCATGGGTGGCATTGTCGCTGCTGAAGCACTGCTCGCTATTACCTCCGACTTCCCCATCCCTTCGCAGAAAGACCCACTTTCCTCAATGGCCTCCCAAACCGTACCCGGATCTCAGCCTCCACCCTCCAGCTCTGAAGCCCAGACATTCATGTTCCCATACATTCAGGGCATACTAGCGTTCGACACACCCTACCTTGGTATATCACCAGGCGTAGTCGCCCATAGCGCAGAGCAACACTACAAGACCGTCACTGGAGCCTATTCGGCCCTCTCGGATGTCGCTGGCGTACTCGGCTACGGCGCCTCTAAAAAGGACTCCTCTCCTAAACAAAAGCAAGACGGTCAAAAGCTCCTCACTCAAGGCGCGGACGCCATGTCCGCCAGTATGACAAACGCAAGCTCAGATGCAGCTGCCGTACCCGCCTGGCAGCGATGGGGCAAATATGCCATGTTCGCTGGGGCAGCTGGTGCCGTGGCCGCAGGAGGGGCTGCTGCGTATCTGAAGCGGGATACCATCACCGAAGGCTGGAGCTTTATCGGCTCCCATCTTGAATTTGTAGGTTGCCTTGCTAAAGGCGAAGAACTGAAATCACGCCTCGAGCGCATTTCACAATTGAACACAGACCGAAACATTGGCTTTGCCGACGTGATAACAGTGCTCGGCAAAGGTGCCATTGGAGATAAGAGTTTCGGCACCACCGTGCCCAACACTGGCGGCTCCGTCGAGATAGGCTCCCTGGACGGCATTGCGCCTTCTGAACGCACATTTTGCACTATTCCTAAAAGCGAGAAAAATAGGATTTATTTTGAGAAGGCAAAGAATGACAAAGCGAGTGATGAAATGCAGGCGCACATGACCATGTTTACCGCTAGGGAAAATAGTGGATATTTCACACTTGGTGAAAGATCAAGGGATTTGATCGTGCAATGGGTGAGGCCGGAGGAGAGTGTGTGGTATAAAGAGAGCGAGCCTGCAGGCGGGATGAAGAAGGTAATGATGGATGTGGATTTAGGTGGAGATGAGACGGAAAGCAACCCGTGGGCTGGGGATGAGCCGGTAGTTGTTGAGAAATGAAACGATGGGTCTGACTTGTGGTTTTGATGATAGATGATCCAGGGGTCCAGCAGAGTGGATGAAAACGATACCGGTCCGGTGCTACCTGAGTGGATTGAAGAGTATCAGAAATGTTTGACATTGCCACATAGAAGGGAGAAGCGAGCTGCTATTGCAATTTCCATGATGGGGCACGAAAAAGGGGCGGGTGATGCGGTGTCACCCCGGAGACTGCATATGAGACCTCTTAATATCAGGCTGTCAAAAAGAGAGCTGGAATCCACAAAGGCAAGTGAATGGATTGGGGATCCTGATCTCAGAACACCAATACAGTCACCAAAACCATCGCGTAGGCGACCACCCAAGTTGGGGAGACCCAAGGCGGAATTGGGATCCATACAGCCAACGAAAAATTATAACAAAACTCGAAGTGCTACTCCATATGGTCCCCGGCATGCGGTATCTCATAAACCTGGAAAACCCAAAGCCGACGTAGCGTCAAATGAAGCGAGAAGCCAAGATGCAACATCGGAGGGTCCACGTCCAAGATTGCCCATATATGGGTCTCCGAACGAATGCGCCGTCCACAGTGCCTCCAAATTCAGTAGCGCCAAGGAAGAGAGAAGTACGCTGGATATTAAGTTTCAGAGCGCCAAAGCCAAGTCGAGGACGCCTATTATCAAACTCAAGAGTGGAACCGAGACGAGCTCGACGAATATTGAATTCGGCGATGCCCAACCAGAGCCAAATACAATAGCCCCCGAACCCAAAGAAGACCGTATAAGGTCAAATGCTGTAAATACGGGTCCTGGAAGAGCCCAGGCAGAGCCAAACATGACAATTCAGGACCCAAACAGCGCCGAAGCAGGGACTAACCCAGCAGCCCCTGAATCCGACAGTGCTAAAGCGGAAACAATTGAAATCCCACCTAACTCCAGTTCAGTGACAAAGTTAGAGAAAGAGGTAGCTGGTGATGCAACACCAGGGCAACCACGCCCTCGACCTCGTAAGCTTGGGCGTCCAAGGGCAGAGGCAGAATCTGGGGGCAACAATGCCAAGAAAGAGACTAGCGCAGTAACTCCTAGACCTGACAGCATTACAGAAGAGCTAGATGCAACGGCTCTTAACCTCGGCAAACCACTAGAGACAGAAAGAGGAGGAGCTGGTGATTCCATATCGGATGCTCAACGTCTAAACCCGAAGCCTCCTAAGCTCGGGCGCTCGAAGGCAGAGCTATTATCCCAGAAGCCAGCGAAGCTGACGAAGAAAGATGAGATGTCTCCGCCTGAAAAGCTGCGTACAGAACAGTCTAGGCTTAGGTTTGACCAGACAGACCCTGAATACCAGGACCAAAAATCATTTCAAGCCCCGAAAAAGCTGGACCAGGGACCCAGAGCTGCACTCCCAAAGCATCTATCCCCAGATTCCAAGGGAAAGAGCAAAATTGAAAAAGACACGACACCGTCGAAAGGGCGTAGGAGGCCGGATAAAGTGAAGAAATCCAAGACGGAACTAGATTCGACGACGACCAACGAGGTGGCGAGGAAAGCAGGGGGAACTGAGGAGTCCGCACCAGCGAAGGCAGTCGAGACAGAGCCCGGATCCAAAGATACGAAATCGGATCAACCGCAGGAAGAATCGAAGGAGGAAGTTGGAGGCACTGCACCGCAAACCACACCTGCTCCAGCAGTCGACAGTCACGAAGACCGTGACGAGAATCCAATACTGCCGGCTAAGCGTGCAAAGCCTCCAAAACTGGGGACACGCAAGGTGGTGGCGCCGTATCATGTCGTGACGCGACGTGACTTGGACCCTGTGGTTGAAAAGTGAGATGGGTTGTGAGTTGTTTATAGAATATAGAGTCGTGTGTGTGTGGGAATTTTGATGCATGCATGCATGCATGGTGTGGGGGAGAAGATGCTGCTGTAAGGTACATATGTATGGACGTTGATGGATCTGTTTTGCATAGCGTTGGGATAGAATGAGAACGCTCTAGATCTGTAGATATGGGAATGCATACAATATAGGTGAGAAGCATCATATGTGGTGCTGGGTGATGAGCGGTGTCTCGATGTATATACTGTCGTACATACGATAGGGTTGTGCTAGGCGTTGTCAGAATACAATAACAATAGAATAGACTCGATTCCCACCGGCGCTGATGCGATGGTGCTTGCTGGTTGTGTTTTATTGGTATAGGTGCGGCTGTAGATGTAGAAAATCGTATGCGGAGTCATTTCGTCCTAATTTTGCTCGCAAACCGATAAAGCTACCTACTTTATTTATCCAAACGCTTTACAAGAAGTATCATGGACATCCACTGAACTGAAGCCGGAACCGAACCAAACCTCATTCATTTACCAAAAATGGTGCACCTTCCTCATATCCATAGAGCCGATCGACCTAAAACCCCATCCCCCCTTCCCCATACCCATCAGCGCGATACTGGTCATTGACCAACTTCCCCAACATCTCGAGATTATTATGGGTCTCGGGCCCGAAAGCGCCGAACCATTGGTTGTCGCCTCCGTTCATGCCGGAGGTGTCGAGGAGGGGGTTGAGGTCGAGGGTGAGCCAGTCTTCTTCGCTGGGGAGGTCGAAGTCGGGGGTGGGGTTGCTTAGGGGGTATTGTTGTAACGGCTGCTGGGGGGTAGGCTGTTGTTGTGGGTGTTGATCGGGGCTGTAGGGGTTGGGATTGCTGAGGTTGTAGGTTGCGGCGTTGTTGTTGTTGTTGGCGTAGGTGTTGCCGATGGGAGGCATGATGGAGATGTTGCTGTCGTGTGGGTTGTTGTAGGTGCGAGAGATGCCGGCTAGTGGGTTTTGAAAGACGTCGCCCGTGTTTGTGCGGTATGGGAATCGATCCGGGGGGTTGTAGGTAGACCCGTTGTTGTTGTCGATAGTATCGTATTGGTGCTGGGCGGTGCGTCTCGCCGGATCGAGCGATGGGAGCGAACGGGGAGGCAATCTTACGAATTGCGACCGGACGCTCGTTGTCAGCCGCTCAAGCAGATCTGCGATGCGGAGGCAAAGGTGGACGTCATCTACGACACTGGTGCGTAGTGCTCGGACCGTGTCATCTAGAAGGCGAAGCGATATTGCTACTTCGACCTGTTTGCCGCCGAGAGCGAAGGTCTGAACAACGATCAGCAAGGGTCACTTGAAGTTTGGGCTGATGGCTATGTACCTTGAGGAGGAACATGGCGGCCGAGACGATCCTGAAATAAGTCCGTACAGGTGCATGCTTGAGTTGATCGTCTGGGAGTAGACCCTCGACTACGTGCCTTAGCACTATTCTGGAGGAATCGATGACCTCTTTGATGTATTGCTCATTTCGGCTGTAGAGGCCCGCAAAGGACGAAGATATCGAAGATGCGGGCGACGCCGGACCTTCAGGCATTGCAATGATCTTGGTTGTCCATTGCTCTAGCACAGCTTGCAAGGCCAAAGAGTTGATGTAGAGGCCTTTGCACTTTTAGCGATGGCACTGACTCATTGGGAGTTGCTTGGGCCTTACTGATGTAATGATATTCGATGGCTATGATGCATCTAGCATGCTTCGGTACTGCGACCATTAGTCAATGCTGACACCAAGGAATGAAGATGCGATTCTACCCTCTAAGTTCTCGAACCTCCTGTACCAAGAATGAAGAAGAGGCTGGAGTTCATGCAGACATTGCACGTAGCCTCCACTTTGGATTAGTGCAGCCGTTTGATCCTTTGTAGTGAACAGCTGGTCATTACATGTCTTCATGATCACCATTAACTCGACCCAGAGTAACTGCGTCTTGTCCACTGCTTCCGGAGGTAAGGACGACCCAACTGCAAGATTGTCAGCAGTGTCAGAGCTCTGTTCTAGACGAGACGCACCTGGTAGAGAACCGTCATGAAGGCTAGCCAAAGTGAAACGGTTGATATCATCCGAGTACATACTAGGAAGTCCAAATCGGCCAGCAGCTTGGATGACGAAGACGTACAGTAGCCTCTCAATTCGGTCCGCCCGTCTACAGTACTCTGGCGATCCGCCATTGCGTTTGACCCGTCCGTCGGCAGACTGTACCCCATCAGAGTAGGTGCCGAAAATGCCCAGCTCGTAGGCCAACACATATGATGTCCCAATCAAGCTCCAGCATATTCGGTCAGATCGTAGGGCTGGCTCGCTCCAGTCGGCAATCGTCGAGTCTCCACCGAAGCTCGAGTCATCGTTTGAAACACCATGATTTGGGCTATTGCTAGGATCGTCATTCGCGGGAGCAAGAATCTCGTCGTCGTCATCCCTTGGGGGAAAATGCATAGATCGAGGGTGGAACTCGTTCAGAAGTAACAAGCTTGGGATCTGGTCAGTGTCTTGTGCTATTGTAATTTAAAGGATATCCATACCTTTCAATGGTGCCTAACGTACGTAGCCCGCCTTGGATAGCATTGGTCTGGCCCAGTCTCCGAGTACCTGCTCCACAGAAGCCACCCCCAAATTGCTCCTGTCCCCAAAACATACATGTGATCATGCTTTGCAGATAGTTCCACAATCTTTCATGAATCATGAACGATCGGGTTTGTCCCCCAGGACCAGGGAGCTTCATATACCTAGACGCGATTGTGAGCATAGCAATTGTTAGCATTGGCTCATCTTTCAGTAGCCCCGGATGATCTGTATGAGATCGGATCTTTGGTAAGCTGATTGGCGTGAGAGGACTGATGAATTGGTAGAAGCTTGATACGGGTTAGTATTCCCTTCTGAAGAGTCTTGGATAATCTCGCATACTAGTCCATGTATAAAATGCCTTCTCTCGCAGTGAACCAGCCGGCGCGAACGAATCTTAGTCGTGACCAGACATCCAAAGTCTCCTTGGGCACTGGAGCCTTGCAATTCTCCGGTCTGTCGCCAGCAATTGCTGGGTCGATATGCGACGGGTATTGCTGCCCTGGCTCAGTATGGAAATAGTTCGGCTTCGCTGTACGTCGATTGCCTTGCATAGGAGCCGGATCCTGGGCTGATAAACCTATTGAACTTCTACCTTGGTCTGCCGTATCCCTTCGTTGCAAGTCCTCGCTTTGGCCTGAAGCCTTGAGAAGCAGATGTAAGGCATCGCCAGGTATGTTGATAGGGCTCTGGAACAGCGCAGCGGCAGTTTCGTTCGTGACTTCTTGGTTTTGCCCCTCTTCACTTTCGCCAGGGGCTCCACCTGTAGTGTACGGACCCGGCTGTTGATACGATTCGTACCCATCTACAGGCGAGGTCACCGAAAAGGATCCGGATGTCAATGGTGTCCGGTGAAGCTGTAACCCTGAAGAAGGGTCATCCATTGAATCATATCTTCTGGCCGACTTTCTGCCGTTCCGTGCAGAGTATTCATCGGCCTGGTCTCCCTCGCCCAGTTCGCTCCCTTCGCCGTCCGCCTTTCGCTTCCTTCTGGTAGCTGAAAAGTAGCATTCTTTGCTCTCTCGTCGACATCTGACGCAAGGAGGCTCGTGAGGGTCATCAACGGGTCCTAGATCGCAGCGAACTTTCCTCCGCCGACAGGGAATCTGGAGACGATTGAGATTAGCGAAGATGGGTTCGAGTGTGGCGTTGGTGCAGTGTATGCCTTACGCAGGCCTGATAAGTTCTCTTGTGTATTGGACCGGTCGTGGTGTCTGTGGCTTGTAGTGCGGGCACGGAGTGAATGGGCGTCGATGCTCTGCGGTCTGTACCCGGCGCTGCCATGTTTGAGATGTTTGTTGCATGGTTGGAATCGGCTCGTCGGTTATCCCCGGATTTACGCACGATGTAAGATCTGATAAGGCAAGAACATCCCACGACGCGATCGATACTATTGATTCAATTGGTGAATGGTCACGGCGAGTTCGAGGACACAGTTACGATACTTGGTTCATTATTGATTCGACACATATACTAGAAGCCTGTGCATAGCCTGTGCCTTTCACTGCTCGAAGAAACATTTTATATTGATTGATATCCGTTTCCCATACCCCGGAGAACGCCAAACGATGCCCTGAAGTGTCCAAAACCGTCCACTCGCTATGCGGCCATACGGAAGTACGATTCCATTACGTCAATTGTAGCCGCCATAGTGCGAATGACGCGGTGTGGCAAGATGGTTTATGCTGGTCGCATACTCGGAGCCACCGTCGTGATATACAGTACCTTGTTGGTCATCCTCGGGAAGGAGCTCCTTCACTTCCCAATTCCCTTGCTTGGTGCCTACGCTGAATTCAAGGTCCTCTTTGGTGATGGAGTCCCAGTACTAGTAAGTCGTCAGTAAACGCTCGAGAAAGTTCGGACTGGTCGCAAGTACCTTGTAGACCATCATGACTGCCAATAGATTGCATATCGTAGCGAAAAACAGCCCGTCAAGGTAATGCGCGACAGATTCGCAGAGGATATCACTGAAGACGTAGAGGATGACCTGGCCAATAACGAAGAAGAAAACCCCAAAGGATATATCCCCGAGCGGCCATCGATCTTGTAGCGTGTTTGTGACAAGTATGATCTGCATGACCAAGTAGACGAACAAGCAAATGCCATTGAAGAGGTAGAGTACCACGAAGAGACCCAGGGTATTGGCGGGACCCATTCCCGCCTTGCCCTTGAAGGTCAAGATAGACACTGCGCCCGATAGTATGAACATGCCGATCGAAGAGCCGCGTAGTAACCATACGGATTGCCTAGTGCCATCTTCATAGAGCTGGAACCCCACGAAACCGTTCACCAGGAGGCAAGTGCATAATGCGGATGTAAAGCCATTCTGTACCGCGACGAAGTATGGGAAGGCGCCTGATTGTGGGGGTATCACTCCGGAGTCCAGTATCAGGGAGGTCATGGTAAGCGCCATGTAGAGGTAAAAGAAGGTGGTGATCTCTTTCCGACCTATTAATAGAACAGCAAATATCAGGACCTCGTCAAGCACAGTATAGTGTGGAATGTTTTTGCCTGAACAAACAAGGCTCTCTTACCGACAGCCGTAAATTTGGAGCGCACATGTAACACCATGATAGCCGCCATGCCCAGGGCTAAAATATGCATGAAGTCGGTTGCAGCCTCAAAGATAATAGTGTTGGCCAGCGAGACACTCCGAGCATAGCAATTGGCCTGTATGCCCGTTGGGCTCCCTGATATGGGTGACACCGGACCGACGACCGAACATAATGGCAAGGCGCTCTTGCGACATATCGTCTCGAAGTCTCCAAAGCCCATGGCTTCTTGCCCCTGGCAGCGCTGGTAGTTCTAGTGGGGTTTGCGATGAGCGGTGGGGAACACGACTGTCGGTCGAGTATAACGCTACGTGATCAAGGAGAGCGAGGGCAGTCGTAGAAGGTGGATGTGGAAATAGACAAAGTGACGTTCACAGCATGTTTACTCTATCGTCGTCCAGAGCAGGGCAGTTGCCGCCAAGATCGTTATCTTGGCGCTTACTAAGCGTCAATCAGCGTATCTGGACAGGCCATTTCCATCTCTTCACCAGATCTCACCAATGGACTTATCAGATGCGTCATTCTGAGAAACCCTTCGATCCTCATCATTGGTCGTACCCTGCCCTCCCTTTCTGGCTGCGTGCAGGTGAAAGTACAGGGTATCATCCCACGCCCTCCCTCGCGTGAAGGAAAGTTTTACATGCGATATCCGCCCCACTGACCTGGCCATCCCAGATCTCTTCACAGCACGAGGCAACGGCCCGTTAAGGTCACTAACCGACTCTGTTCTCGATGACCAGGTCTATCTTCAAGAGCACAGCCAAAGAGTCCGTGCAGGCTTCTTCGATCTCGAAGGCGCATTGAGTTTGAGCTGGTGCAGCGTCTAAGACGCACTTCGTAACGGTTTATGCAGCTCTGGCAGGAAAGGCCACCTTATCACCATGCACGGCTTCATGGGTCCGACAAGGTAGATGCGGATGTATCTCCAACCATCCCGAAATACTGAATGATAGTACCAAGCCACCTGTCAAACTGTGGCAGCACTATTGATGGTGTAGTGACTACCAAAGCAACAGGCACGGCAGCAAGTTTGTTTCATCTCCTGTCAAGCTCGCTTCCCACTTGCCGAACGAGAGCGACTACTACTATTGCGGATATCCGATCTATCCCATTCACCAAGTATGATGAGGGCCCCCCACGTCGGCCTGGTTTGGGCTACGCTTCCAGGTACCGAAACGCCCTAGTTGGACCACTCGGCAGCACCCCAGCTTTCCCCAGTTATTTGACAGCTTCCACGTTGCTTCTACCGCTTCCAGCATTTCTACCGCTCGGATTTTGCGGCTGACGATTCGCCACCCAGCTTCGTCTTACCCTATTCTCCAGATCTTGATTCGTCCGAAAACAAAGTTTTGATCATGATCAGTCTCGATGGTGATGCCCAAGCTTCTACTTAGGTGCTTTGACCCCCTGTGGCCATCACTTCTTCTTATTCTCACAACTCTCTATACCGTTCGCGCATGCTACTGGTCGACGAACTCCACGCCAGTCTTAGGGTACCCTTCTGTGCTAGGATGCTGTCGGATGACTCTGGGGCGCGAATACCTGCCATGCTCTTTTCCCTTCCGCAACATGGTCTGCGAGGAGATGTGTTGCGCTACGCCTGTTCAATGCTCCTTCATAAACTTCGTAATGATGTCCCGGTTGATGAACTTACCCTGCACGGCACTGCTTCACACGGAGACTCGGAAGAGTGTTACTATTACTGTAACGGAGGGTTTCGCGTCGAAGCTTAGGCAGTGAAACGCGACTGAAGTATATAGGTTGGGCTTCGAAGTCGTTGTGTCACTAAGCCATCGCAGACCGCTCGCTGAGCAACATCTGGACCGAGACTACTCTGTGCATCGTGTGGGTCACAACCCTTGAAGCACGGACCTTCCCCGAACCTTCTCTGGTACAGACGTTTCGTGTCGAAGACCTCGCACTTTGCTGATGAGTCTCCCAGATACATCCTCCAACAACGACATCGGTCCTCCACCTGACTTGCGCCACCGCCATAATGTGCGACTACACCATAAGTTACTACGTCTACTCGAACTGCACCGACCCGGGCATGCACTTTGTCAGAACATCACGAGAAGGGAATCCAAGGACCCAATGTGCCAGAGCGCCCCATGAGCGATTCATTGTCACCTCCGGCTCGTGTCCAACATGTCGATAGCAGGAGCTCCGCCGCACTCGTTCCTGCATTCTGTGAAGAATGCAGAGCTTCACGGCGGAGCCTGTTCTTCATCCAACGGGACTCCCATCAGTCATAAGAGTGTGGGTGGTGGAAGAGTATGCCGGCGACCAAAGGATCCAGAATTCCAGCAATGTCAGCATAGCTCACACGCCAATCGAGAGCGCAAAACGGACGAGGAATTGGGGTGTCGAAGTCACGAGAGCAGCGGAGCAAAGTCCGTGCTCTATCTATTCTGCTCGGAATAATCACAGGAGGCAGGCGTCGTGATGATCAAGGGATGGGTTGGTTGGTCTTCGGCATGTACTTTCCGGCATACAAGGTTTACCCCAGGTTGGATACCCTTATTTGGCATTGGCACTCGCCTGCTTTAAGTTCTTAGCATGCAATGCGTTCATGGGATTATGCGTTGCCGTCTTTCTCATCGGTGATGAAGTTTGACCTGCCTATCTGAAGTATATCAATGTCGTCCAGAAGTATCTGCCGGTCTCCAAGATGATTGGACGATAGTAGGAGCGGGCCATCTTTGTGGGGTACCTTAGAGGCTCACGTGAGGCTGAGGCTACCATGCTGCCGGTACGTGGCGTCGTGGCTCATGCATGATTCTAGCCGCTCAGCCACCAGACGCTACGCTCGCTTCTGATACCCTGCAGCTGCATTCGTATTTCCGTCTTCAAGTTGACCCAGCTCATGTATGACCATCTACAATGCACGCAATGCATACTGCGTCAGATCCCCATCTCCGTCTCCGGAAAACATCCGGATGTGGGTCGTGCGTGCGTGATATCCAAACAAAAAAAAATGATCCTATCTATCACGAGAATAAGCTCACTGTTGAGAGTTCATGGTCTGCATCCTATTCTTTCGTACCTGTTTTCCATGGCCACTTCTCATACCTGCATGCATCAGTACTATCTATCAATAGCTTCTATTTTCCAAAAAGTAATCGCAGATCATATTTCATTTCCATGTTTCACTACGATCAACAAGGAGATGGATGTTTGCATGATATACGTTACGGAACTCAAGGCATGAGATTCATCTACGTTGTCAGACAGTATTACGAACGAGTCGGTTGGCTGAAGACCTACTTCTTAGCTTAGAAAGGTATAAGAGGGGTTTTCTCCACCGAGTACTTAGAGATTGTAGTTCATGCAGTGTCATCGCCTTCTACCGCGAGTATAACCTCACTTCGTACCTCCTTCAGCTCTACCAACCCAACATGCCTGTTATGACACCAAGTCCCATCCCTACCACCTCTCTGCCCTCTACCACCCTAGCCTCTCCGCCTCCAACATTGCTTCCCTCGCACATAACATCCCTTCCCCCGCATATAACATCCTCTACCTCTACCTGTGCCCATCATTCCCTACACCCAAGTACCCAGTTCCATCCCTATCACCTCTACCCATCCGTCCGGACCACTTCTTCCACCACCTCCCTCCGCTACCCTACACCTCCCCACCGCCCTACACCACCGCACGACTTCCACTCCCACTCCAGCATCCCTTCTACAACTTTCCCCAACCATCCCTCCCCATCCCACCCCATCCCCCAACTATCCACCCTCGAGAAATTCCACAACGCACGACCAACACCCCACAACCCCCCCAAAAACGCCACGATACCAACAATTTTCGCACCCATGAGGCGTGGATGATACGAAATCAAAATTAAAAGGCCAGTGTCATCAGCCAAGCTGAGTAAAACCAGTCACACGTACCCGGCGAAAACAACCCAAATATACGTAGTATCTCATAAAACTTACCCCTACCAATCCAAATCACCCCACACTTATCGCTAGCATACCTACCCACCAATCTCGACCCCATCTATATCCGAAGCCCTGGATAAAAACGCACTTTCGACACAGCTAACAGACAACCAAACAAGATAGCACAAACCTTCCAAAAAAAGGGATTTTCCGGCAAGTAGATACGACACCAAGTTGACGGAAATCCTTGATTCTTGGATTTTCGCCGTAGGAGGAAATTCTAACTTACGCTTTCAGACGCTAGAGATGGGTTGTTAGGAGGTGGTGGGTGGGCTGATGTTGGAGGTTGTTGTACGTCTTGTCTACAGGACTGGGGTGCTCGTTCTTGCGGATGGGGGTTCGCGACATGTATTTGGGATGTTTACCTAGGGGGAGCTGGGATGGCAGGGGAGGCGATCTTTGAGTGAGAATGGTGGAAAATAGATGAGAGCGCCCTTGGTATGAAGGTTGTAATGGTTTCAGTTTCTAGATATGTGATCGCTTGAACGATCTTTGAGAGAGAGAATGGTGGAGATGAGGTGAGAGCGCCTTGGAATGAAGATTGTAATGGTTTCAGCTTCTAGATATGTGAATCGCATGGTTAGGTATACATTATCCAGCACAAAGCCCGCCCAGCGTGTATCCGGTCTTAAAGCTAGAGTGAGAAAAGGCCAAGCTAGGAATCCAGAAAGAGAAGACATAGAGCCAGCTTTATGTAGAATTGGTATCGAAGGGGAAGAAAACTCCTCTGGCCGCAGCCATTCATTCAGTACAACATATTGCCACCCGTGAAAGAATCCCAGCTAGACGTTGTATCGTGATATATCCAGCAACCCTAGCAGTAGTAGCAATATACGAAAGATCGGAACAATATAGTGTTGGGGGAAGCATGCCTGAGATCACCGCACGGCGTTCCTGGATTTTCGGGCCAGATAGTCTCCCAGCAGCCCATCCAATCGAAGGGAGATTTCACCCAATTTGCGATTCTCTTCTCGGTACATGCTCTTCACAATCGGATGATCGCGTCGAGCTGGCTGGATGTTACTCTTGTCATGTACCACGACCAGCAGATCCCTGATCTCGCTATCGTCTTCGAGGTAAGCCCTGAGGCTAGCATCACTCCAGGTGGGAGTCGATGACTGGGTCGTCGAAGCGGGCGTTTCTTCACGGGCTTTTTGTTCGTCGGGCGCTTCGATGAGTTCGGGTGACGACAGAGGCGAGACGGGTGAGGTGGAGGGGTCTTCGTGGGAGGAGGTGTCGACCATGAGGGGTGGTGGTTGATGGGGTGTATGCCGTTGTTCTAACGGTGGTGTGGGTTGATAATCTTCTGAAGGTGTAAGTTGATAGTCCTGTGGAGCGGAAACCTCGATGGGTGATTCGGACAAACGCTCTTTGGCTGGTTCAATTTGCGATATGGCAGGAGCTCGTGATTCGTAACCGTCCTCATGCTGGGCATCTTGAGCGATTGCAAGATGTCGCGCGGGCTCATCTTGCGAATCTCGCTCTAACAAGCTTTGTTCAGCCGGCTCGTCTTCAGAGAATGTCGAGTCGAAATCGTCCATTCGCATGCGATGCTGTCCTGCCTCGATGTGATCTAGTTTGGGCTCCGGAGAAGACGAGTTTAGAGTATCTTTGATAGGTGATGACATGCCGCGTATACCATCTCTTGGCGATTCGACCCGTGGCGGTCCTTCATGAACATGTAGTAAAGGATTAAAATTCAGTGTAGGCGCCGTATTTTCAGTGGTCAAGTCCGGTTCCGCTTCTTGTTCATGGACCATACGCATAGATTCATTCGGCCCAGAGATAGAAGGTGGCACTCGACTTGGTTCTGGTAACATTGAGGACTGTTGCTCGGTAGTAATTGGTCGGACACCTGCTGATTCTTTTAGCGTGTACGAGGATTTTGGCGACAGCTTGAGTGGTGGCGGCTTTTGTAATTTGCTGGTTTGTCGATGTGGCTGTGAAGTTACCTTTACAGCTTGCGCCTCTGAGGTTAAAGACTCTAGTGATTCCGTAGGCTGAGGCGACAGCCTAGAGACCTCCGCTGAAGTTTTCTCGCTTTCCTCGGAATCTCTTTCTCCGCCCTTGGTCTTTTTGTCTTTCCGTTTGAACATCCCGCCCAGCATGCCTCTTTTTTCCTTCTGTTTCTTGTCTTTCTTGCCTTTTTCCGGTGGATCGTCCTTTTCGAGCGAGTCGAGGCTCGGTCTCGTCTTGAGCTGCAGGTAAGTTGATTAGTCAAGGAGCTAGAAAGGCCCCGGACAAGACCCACATCGATGGATTCGGTAGACGTCGCCATAGCTTCTTTCGAATCGTCCCTCAAAAGACTAGGTGTAAGATTTATTTTCCGGGTTTCGACGCTGTCATCCTTGAAGAAGGAGTCAGTGTTGCGTAAGGTGCCTTTCCTTGATTTGGTAGCTGTCCCATCATCTGCAACTGTTAGCCAGAGTCCGGCAACCCAAATTTGGCAGAGAGCCGCACCAGAGCGCTCGGATGTATCGTCGCTTGACCGGACGTCGTCCACGCCCGTAGCTTGACCGTAGACACCGTTCCGAATAGTGGTTTCTGCTGTTTCAGCGTTCTGTCTCGCATCACGTGTTTGGCCCCTCGTCTTGAGAGGTTCTACCACCGCACTCTGTTCGATGTCCCTCCCCTGGTCATTATTCTGTGTGGCCGCGCTATCTTGTTCTTGCCCCAGATATCCCTCATCGCCCTCATCCTCCTCTTCTGTGGAATATTCGACGTCCGAAGGCTCAACATAGGAAGGTGCTGTAAATTGGACGGTTTTCATGTTACGTCGTTTGATGGCTTTTTTTAGCGGGTTTAAAGAATGACCCTGTTTCTTCTCTTCTTCGTCGCCAAGCATTGTTTGGGAGAGCTGAAGTGGACATGACCGTCAGCACTCGATTCTGGGACCACAGACAAGATCTTACGTCGAGATTTCTGTGTTTGTTCAACCTCGCAAGGCGTTCAAGCGGCGTTTCAATGTGTTCTGCGGGCAGATAGCCTGGTGTCGTTAGCAAAGAGTGTTGGATCCATTGCGGGTGAAGCCCACCAATACTACTGTCTTTGACAACGCGAACAAGCCACCAATAGCTATTGCTATCATCGAGCAGTACCATCGTATCGCCTTTCGTAGCGTTGGCTTGGCCTTCAACGGTAGCGACGAATGTATGTAACGCATACACGAACTCGAAATCGATGTCCTCTGTTTCTCGTAAGCACTCTCCACCCCAGCCTGAGTCGATAAAGCGCGAGCCGTCGACATAAGAAATTTCCTCGGTATCATCATCATTTATCTCTGGTTCCATGTTTTCGTCCCAGGATGCCTTGGAAGCCGGTGATGAGCTTGCAGTCGAAGCCCCTGAATAATCGTCGAAGCTATTATCAAGAAGTGGATCATCCGCAGGAAGAAGCAGGTGTCGAATGTCGTTGGGATCAAAGTCTTCGTCGTGTGTTTCTGCTATACCGTCGAACCCACCATCGTCGAAGTTCCTCCAACGTTCAACTTCTAACGGGTCGCGGTCCTCAAAGTCCAGCTCGTCGACGGTAAGACTCCGTCGTGTCCCTTGGATCCGGGCAAACCCACCTTGATGATGATCCTTGGTTGCTTTGCGATCCTGCTCATTTCGCGGGAACGAAAGAGGAAAATGAACGGGGGTCTCGTAGAAGGGGGAAGAAGAAAGGACGTCGCGAGGGGTTTCTGGCGACGACGCCATCTTTGGGGGAGGAGTGCTCGGACACAGGGAACTGCCCCGTAATGGTAAGGATAATCGTGAAGGATACCCACCATCATCGCCTATTGAGGGAGAGCTGGAGATCTTGTCCATCATGTCGTCCTCACTCTCGTCTCCTTCCAAGTCCTCCTCCTCTCCAGACCCAGCACTGGTTCCAGCATTGTGCATCACGTTATTTGGTCCTTGGCCCATCCCATCATCTGCGCCATACAAGTCCCCATCTTCATGGTGTAGAAGCCCTAGCTCTTTTCCAGACAAATCCTGTGAAGCCCGAGGACTTCGCCCGTGTTGTTCGCTGATCTCAAGCTCGACATGTTTAAGGGCGTCTGCTTGGTGTGGCGCCGGTGGTCCTTCACCTATTGCTCCTGGGCGATGCGGCTGTCGTGTGTGGTCCTTTGCGGATGGGGCATCCTGATTCTGCAAATCAATCGTATCTATGTTGCAACAATTTAGCCTCGCCATGTTCCTCTTTTCGTCTTACTCCCACTCGCGCTTTATTCGGTGGCCCCATGGCACGCGGAGGAATTGGGTACTCCGTACCTGCTCTGATAATGTTTGGACGTGTCATCTTGAGTCGAGGGGCTGCTCTTGTAGCGTTTTATAATGAGTCCCTGGTATTCGTAGCAGAATATTGGCAGTCGCAAGAATAGCATTCGGCAAGGATAGGACGACGCAATATGTAAGGTATCCTCGCGCAAGCCCGTCTGAATATTCTGAGCCGATGTCTTTCAGGTCAATCAGTAAGGATCGTATCTGTATCGATTTGGGCTGCGGCTGTCCAGAAATTGGAGGTGCCCGATCTCAGATGGGTATCCAAGTACCTTAGCATAATCAGAATGGGCCAGCCGGAGAAAGAGCGAATTTGGCCTCAGCTTTCTCAGAAAGCTGAACTGCGGAGTTGCGGCGCTGAATTCCAACAATACAATCCTGGAGACGGGGTCCAGGAACAAGTTTCACCATGCCGATTTGTCTAGCGAAAGGCTTGGCATCAGATAAGCTGACATGCGGCAAATTTGTACATGAAGAGAAATAGATATGTATATACTCGTCGACTTTGTACTACATGGGGATATCGTAATCAGGACTGTCATTGCTTTCAAGTCTTACTCATACAAAGTGCAGCATTGAAGGGTGTCGCGTAAAATCCATCCCCTTCTATCCAAACGCCTGACCCCTATTGGCGACATCTCGATAGAGGCACACAAGTCTCAATTCTGGTCTCCTTTGTCAAGCGGTGAGACACCATCATATTTGTCGAGCTCACTGCCGTCTCCCGAGTAACCAATGCGATCGCGATTATCATCTATGACACGTCCGTATTCCAGCAGCAGTCGGAACATGTAGATCTATAATTTCGCCATAAGCTCTCGTCGTTCTCGACAGCAGCAATGGTGGACCTTACCTCAATTTCATCTCTCCGTAGTACCTTCTTTGCCCACTCTCTTCCCTGGTTCGCGATTCGCTTGCCCTCTATATCATGCCTAGCGACGTAGGCTTTGCCATTAGCAACATCACCCTTTAGCTCCCGTTTGTCATGTGTACCAACTCCCAGAAAGTATGTGAGTAGTGTGTAGATATCATCGTACGTATTGTCCATTGGCACGAAATGCCGCCAGGCGAACAGACGTGAATCGTGCCATTCTCGGAAGATGGTGGCCTTAATGCCAAGAGACTTGCTCTCGAGAAAGGCTCTCCAGCGTCCAGAGAAAGAATGGCCGTCAACATCAACAAGGAATTTATTCTTGAACTGATTTCCAATGGGTACCGATTCTTTGAGCGTCCATATATCCTTATAGAATGGACAGTCATCCGGGAAGCAGCCCCAAGTCTGTGTAAAACCAACATCCGTGTGTGATTCTGCAAAATGGGATGGATGGAATTCACGGTAATTCTCATACTCGCCCTTCTTCTCTGGCTGTTCGGTCAAAATTCGGACTTCCTTGTCTGCCATTTCTGTGGAATTGACCTGCATCACAAGGCGTTGCCGATGCATGCGTTGCCAATTCTCTGCATTTTGTGTGCCACCAGAAGTGACACCCCGCCAGATCATGATGTCCTTCTTGGCCTCCCAGTCAAGATCATTCTTAGGGTCATAGTCATAACGTGTGTCATGCTTCCAGTACATGTTGGCGGGGTATAGAATATCGCTATTGATGTTCACCTTGCATTCGCTGAAGATGGGCACAAGGCGCTTTGTTGCCACCATAGAAGAACTAGAGTAAAGAAGACCATGCTTGTCTTGGATTTTGGGCCCAACGGTGCATAGATCGGAAGTTAGATTGAAGTTGGTGATGAGACCACCAAGGCGGTCTTTGTAGGTGGCTTCAGCTTGCGCAAAGTCCGTGGTGTTTTGTCGAGCTGGGGACTCCGGTGGGCAAGCTGTGGAGGCGATTTCCATATACTGTTTCCCTGCATGGGAATACCATTGTGGGTCTTCTTTGACAGTGGGCGCTTCCTCGGAGGTGTAGTCAAGAAATCCTTGCATTCCTTTGCTGAACTCGTCAATGGTCTCTGGAGGGGTGCGCCTTGTCTTTTTCTCCTTTTCGAGCGAAGTCTGCATGTCTTCCCACGGTACCACTACCCTTGGTTGATCTAGTCTGTTCATGGCGATGTCCATATCGGGGAGATACTTGACGAATTTGTTGATTAACGATATCATTGTCTCTGACCTCCAAGACCCATTTTTCTCTTTAACGACCTTGTGGTTGCGAATATGCACACCTGAAGCTCCTCCCTCTTCATCCCTCCACATTTCGGCTGCCAAACTTCTGAGAAGTTCTGGCTCAACAGACCAGAAAGGCCGTATGTCATCCATGATTTGCTGAAAGTCATCGATGTTATGGACGTTTTTTTTCCGAGCGTACTTGTACCATGCTTTGAACCCTGGGGGAGGATGTCGCCCATGCTTTCTTCGATAAGTGCGGACGGTCTGCCTGAATGAAGTAGAACGCTCGTCCTCGTATTTGCGCCATTGCTTGTCTGCGTCTTGCATGAGCAGCGTTATTGGATGGGCATCGACAGGTTCGAGTGGGCTGTCTGGTTTGTCGTCCGAATGCCATGGTTTCTTTTGCCTCCCGGGGACCCGAATATCCCCAAGTTGAGCTTTGATGTCTTCACTTGATAAACCTGAAAATACTGCGAGGTTGCCGATAACAGCTATTAGAGCGAAGAACGCAAACAACAGGAAGACACGCCGCTTAGTCTGGAAGGAGACCATTTTCATGAGACTCTCCCAGACTTCACCCGGCGCATGAAGGGGCCTAGACCAGGGTTTCGCAGAGGACATGCATCTAATTGACGTAGCAATATATTGATTTCGGACATGATAGCGTTACTCCAAAAAAGGGAGGATGGCTTTTTCGTCGATTCATGTTTCACTTCGGGGGAGTGTTCAACGGGTGGAATTTCTCCGTCAGAAATCCTCTGCAAACATCCACTGCAAAGTCAACACTCCCTCCAAACCAATTCAGCCTCAACACCACTGTAAACATGCCTCCTCGCCTCAGCGGCCCATCGTGGTTCGAAAGCGCTGTGAAAGTCTTGACCATTGAGACGTCGCCATTCCTTATACACTCTCTTCATACACAGTACCGCGCCGCCTCGATCCTTAGTAGACTCTCCGACGTCCCAAGCGCGTTTTCGAAGCACAAACGATTAGGTCGAGGTCCTTCATCGGGCAAGGGTAAGACTTCTGGACGAGGCCATAAAGGTCAGAAGCAACACGGCAAGGTCCCACGGGGCTTCAATGGGGGGCAGACTAAAGACGAGGTCGTCCATGGTAAACGGGGCGACCATAATTTCGCCAGGTGGGTACCAATCTTGGCTGATATCTCCAGCTCACTGACTGTCAGTATTTGTACAGCTTTCAGGTTGATTTGAAGCCGCTCAATCTATACAAAGTACAGGAATGGGTCGACCAAGGTCGGCTGGACCCGTCAAAACCCATTACCATTAAAGAGTTGCGTGAATCCCGCTGCGTCTCCAACGTGATAGATGGTGTAAAGCTGCTCGCCAAAGGTTCGGAAAGCCTTACAGCACCTTTGAACGTCATCATATCACGAGCTTCTGCCAAAGCAATTACCACTATCGAAGCAGCAGGTGGCTCGGTCACTACAAGATACTATACGCCATTCGCACTTAAGAAAATAATGCAAGGCAAGATGGATCCAATCAATTCCCTACAATCGCAAATTCCAGCTGGCGAAGACATGAAAAAGAGGTCGTTCTATAACCGACTGCCAGATCCTACGAGTAGGAAGGATATTGAATACTACAGGGATCCAGCGCATAGGGGTTATTTGAGTCATTTAGTTCCTGAGGGACATGGACCTAGTTTGTTCTTTAAGACGCCTGGGACCGGGAAGATGGCTGTTCGGAACAGTACGAAATCGAGGGACGCTGCTGGAGAAAATCGAGTATGGTGAACTGGTGCATTAGTGCATGCTGCGTAAGCATATCAGGTAGCTACACATCGAAGTACTTCTATCTCGTCAAGAGCTTGCTTCCTCCAGACCTCCTATCCTTGCAGCATTATCTGGACATACTTTTGGCGTTGAAGACGGTAAGCTTATCAGGAGTTTAGAGAAAAGCTACAAAGCAAACGGGGACACTGAATTGGATATCTCATTGATGACGGACGCCAGGGCTGGGTCCACAGATGTGTCTGTCACAGCGTTGGTCACCGTTCGTGCCCTCGCAATTGTTCCATTCGTTCTAGTGACTCCAGAAGGACCAATAGCGGAGATTGACAGCTGCGGAGAGAATGTCGGATCGTTCTCATACTGGTTCAATTTTGCTTCAAAATTGGCACCACTTGCCCACATCCAGATAACCAATACAGGGTCCTCCGCCGTACCTGTGATGGTAGATGTCGCCGTCAGATACTCTCCAGCCATCAATATGAGAAGATGGAAGAGTATACCTACTATCTCTCACAAATATTTCACCACCAGTGTTACTCCCTTTCTTCAAGCACTCGACCAAGAGCTGTTCTCCTGAGACCTTTATGCTGGCCCAGCTGGTGATGCCGAGTGGAAACATAGAGCGCGTGTAAGGGCTGGTGTATGGCATTATGGCGAAGTTGCAGGTATCTATGCAGGACTTGTCAATATAAAGTTGTCAAGTTCTTGAGAGTTGCACGAACGCAACTGTGCCGAGAATACTTACTCATGGAGTAGTATTTTGGCACCTGCACGATCGGAAGCATGAAAGTGTTTTCGACCCCCGGCCAGGCAAGATCTGGGTCTGCGCGCAGCTGTTCTTCCACAAACAGGCGCGTCCGCAAATTTTGTTCGTGGGTGAACTTTTGGAAGAGGGTCGAGCAATCGGAGCTCAACGGCTTGCCATAGGTCGTCGCATCACAAGTCGCCGCAGTACTAGCACTCACGATGGGCCAAGAACAGAGGGAGCCAAAGAGGAGCTGCAGGATAGCGAAATGTACCCAAAAGATGCCCATGGCGTCCATGGCTTTCAGCACATAGAACAGTTGAGTGTAATTGCTTATCAAGGGTCCATCGCGTGCTTGATTTCTCTCGTTTTCCGATCCGCGATTTTCTCCGACAGTCGATGCGACTCTCTTTTGCTGGCAGTATGAAAGGAAATCCATTCAGAAGACAAGAGCGCATAATCGTACTTTCAACCTCTACCCGCAATCCTCTTCCGATTAGCAAAGACGGGCGGGAGGGTCCTACTACATTGAAACCACATCCAAGGGTATGGCACCTATATACTTGTAAACAACATCGATATTGTCACCATGCCCTATGGAACTCTACTACCGTACATTTTCCTGATCTTTGTTCAGACAGTTGTATCCCAATTCAAATGCGACTACCGTATGTATGGCCGACCAAAGTTGGACGATTGCGCCAGCACATGGCTCGCAATGCCAGACTCAAGAGCAAAAGTTCCGACCCCGAGGTTGGAGGACTTCCGGCGATTTGTTGAACCACAGCTTCTGGAACCTCCCTTTTCTACGCTTAGGAATGATTTTGGGGCTGCAATGGAGCAGGTACCGAAATTCTGGAGATACAGTGAGCCCATCTTCAGAAATAGTGCCGTTTCGCTGAACATAGTTCGCTTGCATAGAGACATGTCGCTTCGCTCTCACGGTTACTGCAGCTGCAAACGGCCGTGTGATTGATCCCGGGCCCGCCTCGACCTGGGCGTATGTCGAGCATGAAGCACTGAAATTGTCGAGGAACTGTCTCGGTAAAGGAAAGGAGGGAGGTATTGTGCTTATTGCAGGTACCTTCCTGCTCTCGTTTCCCCTCTATGTTCTGCTGCTTGGATCATCGACAGTGACTGAGACATGTCTGTAGATCCTGTCGGAAACGGAGCGTTGAGCCTGTACATGTACGCCGTCGGCTCGCCTTTCGAAGCCATACTAAACAACTACATGATCACATCCCAGGCTCTACACCCACCAGAGCTTGTCCATCAAGAAATGAACAGCTCTTGGACCTGGCTGGCAGCCAATGGGAGTGTGATAGCTCCTTCGATTACTAGTATCAGATTGCTGCAGAGTCTCCAATGAAACCGATTGGCGTTTAACCCACGAGAAAAAGCTCTCGGCCGAGTGGACTCATATAATTAAGAAGTATTGCAACTTGGTACCAGCCAGGAGCTGTGCAACTCACCTGGTTTCGAGGGTACATCACAAAGTATAATTATAACAACAAATCATTGCAACCGAACGGAACAGACGCAGAGATAGCTTTGTTAGCAAAGTAATGTAACAGTAAGACGAGGTGACCCTGGAACTGCAACATGACACAACCTGATGATGAGTTTCCAACTTGTTCGATGCCACTCTCATCGTGTTCACCGCTCTCCTTGTTTATCATCATCAAGAGTACCTTTAACCAAAACTCGTATATCGAAAATGGCCTACACCTAGAAAACGAGATACACTTGTACCAAATCATCACCCTCAAATCCACCAAATCCTCATGACTCTCCCACAGTGTACGAACTAAGCTTTACTAACATCAGTGCTTACCTCTCTTCTTTTCCCCCTCTCTAACACTCTTCCAAGCCATTAGCCGTCCATCCCTCCTCTTCCCCTCTTCCCCTCTTCCCCACATCTCTTCATCTCATCCTCATCCAAAACCAGATCTCAAAAAATGCCCAGCCCTCACCCCCACCGAAGTGTCAATATTAGGAAGGTAATCATTTGGAGTCTTGACAATTGTACCCATAGACTTTTGATGGGGTGGATATGGCTATGGCAGTGGGGACACAAGCGGGGTTCACTTCATGAAAGGGTTTTGATACCAATTGTTGGAGTGGGAATTATGATAGATGCAGAGACTTCATGAGCTATCATATTGGTTATTAGGAAAAGGTTTTGGGTTTTGGGTTTTTGGGTTTTTGGGAGGGCAGGAGGGCAGGAGACGTTGCTGGAGGGAACTGGGTACCGTGGATTTGAGGAAGATGGTGAGAATGAGGATTGATTCGATTCAGTAGATACTTACTGCATCCCTAGGCAAATAAATGTATAGTTGATTTGCAGCTACATATATAGCTGACAGATAGAATACATCGTTTTCGGAACCAACTCAACTGCCTTTCATTAAAGGTCGCAAGCGTTACGGAGGATTAGGTCCTGTGTTTGATTTTCTCAATCTGAACGTGTGGTTAAGAGGAGTCATTATATACATTTAGTGAAGCAAGTGAAGAAGAAAGGTGATGAATAGGGAAGGACTAGATACGCTCCTATCCAGTCATGAGTCCCACGGCCAACATGACCCATATTACAGATGATTTGGGTGAAAAAAAGACAATAGAATAATGCAAGAAGGTATGGTAAGCAAAGTCGAACACCAGAGAAAGCCTTTCCCATATCCCCGAAAAAGCCAGCAGTTTCCGAAAACACCTCAATCAACTGACCAAATGCAACCTTACTCCTCTATCCTCGGCCCCAACTTCGCCGACCGCTCAAATCTCTTGCTATACTGCGTTCCACTACTCTGCACCGTCCCATTGATCCACGGCTGCCCATTCGCACTCAGACAATTCCCCACACAGGCCGGATTCCTTCACGTAGTTGAACGTCAGGATACCCCACCTGGGATCATTAGATCCCCAGTCCACATAATGGATCGGCACGCTGCCACAAGTCCCACATCCATGTACGAGCACCTGATCACTCAAAGCGCGCACATCGCCCAGCGTCAAGAGGGCGCCATTGCCCATTTTCTGAGGGAAGAGGCAGATGCCGCCGCCGCCGATGACGCCGGAAAGGCCTAGCGTTTGTGTGCTTGTGGAGGAAGCACCAGCAGCTTCGGCGCCTTTCTCTTGCCCGCCAGTCAGAGAGATTGTTAGGAACTGGGAGACGCAGATCACGTGGTCGCCGTTGCCGTAGGTGGTGCTGTTGGGTTTGGGCGAGTCCCAGACTGCATCGCGGAGTGCTTGGGTGATGCGGACGCGGGCTTTGTTCTCCCAGGATGCAATGGGACACATGCCGGAGCCGCGACAGTTGATGCCGAGGGCGGTGATGGGGGTGTGGAGAAGGGTGGCGAGGTAGATAAGGGTGGTGAGGGTGGTGGGTAGATGCATGGTAGCTATGGGGTGGAAATGTTGGGTTGGTGGAGTTTGGGGAAGTATAAAGGGAGCTTGACAGTAAGAGACAAGTTGGGTCTTGGTGATGTCTTATAACAACCTAGGTCGTCCGGACAGGAGTAATTCGGCATACCTCGTGGTAGTCGTACGGCCAATCCTGCCGTTCCCTTGATGTCTCTGATGATGTCGAGGGAATCTTCCCTCATCTCCGCTATATAAGCGTCACAATGGGGGCCAGTGAAAGAGACCCAAGACGGCCTGCAGAAGGCAGGAACTCTTAGCTGCTCCACTACAGAATGACTCCTTATCTTGATGACAGGATACCATGATACCAGGTGGGTGAAGGATGTGTATGCTGGTCCCTGTGACAATGTAATTGGTTCAAATGGACTGATACTGTTCGTTCAACTTCGGGCAGTTCTCCAAGTAGTGGCGGTGTACAGCCGCCTTTCGGGAAGGTCCTTTAGTCCGTCGATCGACTGCGGCCCTTCATAAAGTTGCGTAGTAATGGTGACCCGGTCCTTCGGCTCGTTGGGTTTCTTCCGTATTCAGGGTAAAAAAAAGGGTCTTGTGGTTTTCGAAAGATTAAACCAGAGACCATGGACTCCAGCCGCTTGAGACAATAGTCTTAGTGTAATCTTTAGGATTTCCTCCAGAGATCCATTCAGTCATTCTCAGTGCTCCTGAATAGCCCGAATGCACATATGCTGGCCCGAGATTATCAAGATGATGATAGCGCTAACATAGCAAGATTCCGTCGCCGAAGCTTAGATTCAGGCATTAGGGGGCTTTTCTAGTAACTATTAGTAATTAGCGAAACCTCATGCAGGTACCGGTATGCATGTTGGAGGTTTCTATCAAACACCCACCATAGATCTGTCCCAACCGGGCAAAAGATCATTTCGGAGGCCATCGGACCCTGCGAGTACTGCTGACCAACGATGTAAGTCGGGTAATCGAAGCAGAAGATGCGTTGTCTCCAAATCATGTTCGCCATGATAACGCATGCACGCAGTTACCGTCGATCCGGAAAATAGGTGTGGGATGCTGTGCATAGCCACTAGACTGAACAGCCCCCACGGCGGTCTCAATACTGTTTTTAGAGCGATCAACGAAGGGGTAAAGGGACCTAATGACGCATGGGCCGAGCCGAGTGTCGCAATATGACTGAGCCATTGGAGCGGTTTAGAACGCTGCCATGATTTCAATCAAACAAGCGGTCCTGCCGTGTAGATGATGCCGTGCCTCGTCTACTTGCTGATTCTTGCGGTTCAAGCGTGTGCCGTGGTTTCACCCTTCCACAAGCGCGCCAAGGGTGTTCGGCACATTGGTCCTTGTCCACATCTTCACAGCTTACTTTATGGTCGAATGGCCAAAACCCACAAGTCGGTTGCTTTCCATCGTGCAGGCCCTGTGCCCATCTCCGATGCTACTGCACCGATTAGCGCCCCAAGGTATCGTCATAAAGATGTATTCGCACGTGTGTCCTTCGGAACGGCTGCTGCTGACATAGCCAAGAATGGATGACGGGAGTTATTCCTGACTTGATCCAAGACGAATCTGGCCCCACTAACAATAGTGCTCATCGTTGACCTATTTGCGTATATGATGGTGCATGTCTTGCACATTTGATATCAAGGATGACGAGAACAATGACGAGCACCCTTTGTAACATTTTGCTACAAATTGGATAATGATACTCAATGCACTGGAATTGGACGGGCAAGGCCATCTTTATATATTGCAGAGGGAGTCTCCCCTACGGTGGAGAATCAGATCAAATGTACATGGAGTGTTTAGATTAGCCATATAGCAAAACAGTAGAGACATCATAAGGCAATTCAATTATGAAGCGAAGGTACGTGCAAAGCAGCCAAATACGTAAGACATCGGGATTGTTCGTCTTTGAAACTACCAACCTTCCAACTTACACATTGGCGCTTTCCTCTTGTGCTAAACCGATTCATGATAGAGGGCATCGTCGCGTCCTTACAGAATCGGTGAGGTGTAACAACATAAAGCCGCTTGTCGGTAGGGAAGACTTGCTAATATGAGCTATGCATGCGTGAGAACGAACCATCAGGTTCGCTCTCGAGGTTCCAATGATTTAGAGATGGCCACTAATTCACTCCGCGCGTTGAATGGAATTTTCTCTTCGCTTTTTGCGTCCTGTCCCATGGAAGTTACAGAGTGGGATACCAGGGGCTTGTAGAGCTTTGCGAGTTCCGATCGCCCCAAAAAGTTTGACAGCGGTTAGGAATAATCTTTCGAGAAGCTTTAGCACAGGTTGTAATACACAAGTGCCCTGCTTTCGGAAATTATTATGTCCAATGTTCCGTCTTCGTAAGCTTAGAATTGCCAATATTTGCGGTAGAACTATGCATGCTGCCCTCACACCTCGGCCTTCTGCAACCCGTAGGGTTCATTGGGTGAGAGGAATGGATGGTCTTAGGGGTAATTCTTGGCTCAGTAGACTCAGCTATCTTAGCAAAGGATAATGCTGCGTGTGCTTCAAGACCATACTGCGTGACTGCCAACCGAGAATATGCATGGTAGCCGCCTTTGTGTACGGCAGTGGCTAGTCCTCTCCGGACAGGCTCTCCGTTGCGAGGCGTAGGAAGCTCCATTCCCTGCTTTAGGAAGGGTCCATTGCCTTAATCGCCCCAAGAAAAGTGAGCCTGATCGTAATGCTGGAGCACGGTCAAAGGTGGCGCGGATTGATGCTTCGTCGTTGCACAGCGACGCCGCTAGTGCTCCAGCTAAGACCCCAAACCAAGAGAGGAATAGCGTATTATGGCCGAGTGGATGTTGCGATGAACTGCTCCTGGCTCATCCTATCCCTCAGCCAAGAGTATTGCGAAGTTGACACCGTGAGGTGTTGCGACGGCTATCGCACATACACAGTGTGCATGAACACTCCGGTAAGCATCGCGCTCTCTCTTTGCGACCTCTCCATGTTCTTTCCTAGAATAGCCAAGCGATATCCCCGCCGAACGAACAGCTTGACCTCGGCTCTGACGACTGTCTTCGACCGCGTTGCAACTATCCATGAATACTCTACCTCAAAGACGATTGAACTAACGTCTCTTTAACTAGACGATTGGAACTGAATCAAGCGAGAAGCTCCTAGCCATTGCGGACGACCAATCATGTCGGTCAAATTCCAGCAAGAGACCGTCAGGGATGCGCCGATCCCAGGAGGACGAAAAGAGGGAATCGCGCATTCCATTGGCGAAAGATTAACTGGAGGCGAGACAGCACAGGGTTATCTAGCTGTGAGCAGAGTGACTCTATCTATCAAACCGGGGTACGAGACCTAACATGCACAACTTGCCAGGCCTACCTTTCGCAGCTTCAGAGCAACCCCCTGCGCACGAAGATGCTCACATCGGGCTCCCTGGCAGCTCTACAAGAAGTCCTTGCGTCGTGGATCGCGAAGGATATTAGCAAGCACGGCCACTACGTCAGCTCTCGCGTGCCCAAGATGGCTGTCTATGGAGCTTTCATCAGTGCACCTTTGGGTCACTTTCTGATCAACATCTTGCAAAGGCTGTTTTCTGGACGGACAAGCTTGAAAGCAAAGATCCTCCAAATACTTGTCAGCAATCTTGTGGTACGTCCCAACCGTGATACAGACGGGATGAATCTTGCATCATCATGTGGCGGCTGACAACCACATCGCATAGATCGCTCCGATCCAGAATAGCGTCTACCTCGCCTCCATGGCCGTCATTGCCGGAGCCAGAACCTTCCACCAGATCCGAGCGACCGTCCGAGCCGGCTTCATGCCCGTCATGAAAGTCAGCTGGGTCACCTCGCCATTGGCACTGGCGTTCGCCCAGCAGTTCCTCCCCGAGAACACATGGGTGCCCTTTTTCAACATCCTCGCCTTCGTCATCGGCACGTGGATCAACTCGCAGACCAAGAAGAAGAGGCTTCAGGCTCTCAGGAGAATGGTGAGAAAATAACATTCAACTACCGAGGACTGCAACTGACATGATATACAGCATTACAATGACGATGGACGCAGTGCTTCCGGCCGCGGAGGAACGGAGTACCCGAAGCGTGATTATTAGCCGCTCGAGGGTAGGTTGGCGATTTTGGGATGTGGTATTTACAGGCGGATGCTCCAATGTAACAGTCTCAATCGCTTCCTATCTACATATACGTTTTCTCCATCAGCTTTCCCCCAGAGAGCTTAAAGGGACGAGGTTCACATCACCTACTATGAGGCAGTTGATCGCTCAGGGAAGAATTAAACAAAATAAGCACGATACCACTCGAAAAATGGTCATAAACAGTACCCTGTTCCTCCTTAGGTCTCAACTAAACGTCTGTGTCCAGTCCTGGCTCTTTCCCATCCCAAGATCCATAACCCATCACCGCCCTCTCCTTAATCCTCACTCATGAACCCCGCAGATATAATCACAGAACATTTATAGCACAACCCTACCCAACTCCCTCTTCCCCACTAGATCCATTATCAAAACTCGCCCCATCCTCTTTGTATCCTCCCTATCCTTGTTCTCGTTCTTACCTTGATCTTACTCGAAATTCATGTCTCTCCCATAGTGATTTATTGTTCATTAATGTTGACCGGTTTCCTACCTTATTCTTGCGTGGGATAGGGAAAGAGGGGGGGGGGGGAATTCAAATACATATTAGATGTTTTTTTCTGGGAGTATAGGGTTTTATACTACACTCTTGGAGGATGGGGTAGAAGGGGGGATTGGGAAGGAGAAGAATAGAGTGAAAATTCGATATTTATGTTCGGGGGGGTGTGGCTTAATGCTGCGTTTTGTTGGGAAGAGGGAGGGGGGGAAATGGGATGGTTGGATATATGTGCTTTGGCGCAGGATGAGGCGTGGTTTGGAGCGATGGGATTTTGAAGGGGGAGGTGGGATAGGAAGGGCTGGGTTGGGGTGTGGGATTAGGACAAAGTGGGATAGGATGCGGATAGATGATACTAGGTAGGTTCCTTTTATATAATGTAGGGAGGCGTGGAGCGTTGGTTCATGTGGAGGTTTTCGGGGCTGATGTCGGCGGCGGATTTGAGGTGCATGATTTTGATGACGATGTTTTTCCGTGCTGTGGCCGAAGGGGTAGGGAAGACGCTGGTTCACGTATGTCACTGGGTGTTAAAATGGGAAACGTTAGGTGGTGGGGATGGAGGTCAATGTTTCCTGGCTGTGTTCCATCAATTCTTGTAGAATGTAGAATTTCGATGCCTTTTGATGTCGAGACAGCGAACTTTTTTGCTCCTCCAGCTATATTGGAAAAGGCGTAGAGCGCCAAGGTTGGACAAGGACAAGCAACACCGCTATTGTCATTGCCCATGGCATGCTTGGGTGAGGCTTCATCGACTAGTCTTTCCTGAGGCCAATGGACTCGGCTGCTTTCGCATCGAGTCTTGACTTTTATGGCTATCGCCATCAGCCTCTTATTCCTCCTTCTTGGACTTCTCCTCATCCTCTCGCTTTCGCTTCTTGTGCTCTTCCTTGTACTCTTCAGGTGTGTCACCCACCAGTTCACTTTGGCCGTTGATCCCTGACCACTTTGGCTTGCCGTCGTTGATGTCAAGGACTCGCCGTGGATAGAACATATGGCAGCTATAGCGTTTAGCATAGTCCTGTTTTGGTATGATATCTGACATACTTGGTTTCGAAGTTCTTGCGTTCCTCTGGAGACTTGAAATCGATCAAAGTTGGGAACAACAAGATCATGTTTCTCCCTTCATCCATGATAGGTGTACGACAGTATGCACAGCTGACTTTGCAGGGCAGTTTATGCACTGTAGTCTTCTCGGAGCTCTCGTACCAGCCGAGGTCGTGAACGCCCTTGGTGAAATTTATGTCCTCTTTGTGGAAAATGGCAGCCCACTGGAAAGGTGCTCCTGTACGCCGAATTAGTAAGGCCCTATAGTGACGGTAGTGCCTGCTAGAGCAACAACGGACCGTGAATCTTCTGGCATGTTGTACAATGGCAGTACTTGGAATCCAGTGGCTTTTCTCTGCTCAGTTGGTATGTCACTTTGCCGCAATGACAGCTTCCAGTGTAGCGAGCTTTGAAGTCGGGGTCGTTGCCATGGACCTTGTATGGTGCTCGGTGCTTCCATTGATTCAACTCTCCCTCGGTGCTTCCCTCGTCGCCATTGTCACCATTGGCTCTGTAGGTAGACGCTTCTTCACCCATGACTTTAGAGTTCGTATGGAAGTAAATTTGATTCAGGCGGGAAAGAGGTCGGGAGACTGTGATTTTAGAGTGCGTTGCAAGTGATGGTTGAGTTGATGCTGGTAGTGCTCGAGTGAATCTAGTGAATCTGAATGCCATGTATCAATTGAATGAAACGGCAATGGAAGTTCTGAGACAACTGAAAACAGATCAACAATATTAATAGGTTGAGTGATGACATCTTTCAATTTTGGCGCGTCGATCAATTGGTGACGTATAAACCCATTCTCCAACAGCTCGACTTTATGTCTGCGGACACAGGAACCCGTTATACCATATGTTGTACCGCCCATCATCCACGATGCAGGTCTATCATTGTTCATGGTCTCCACGCAGAATACAGGGTCTCAAATGACAGCGCACGTGAACATATTTGAATACTGATATTACGCCAAGCGATCTGCAGTAACTAGTACTAGAATACTCTAGCGTCAGTCTCGCTAATCTGATCTATCAATCTTACCTTAGCTTACATTATGTCCAAGATATACGTGAGGAGGACGGCCATTATGTCCAGTATGTTGTCGTGGCAGCAGCGCCAGTAGATTTACGTTCTGCAAGGAGTCCAAAATCATCGCGATGAATTGGATGGTGCCCGAAAACATGGTGGAAGTCCGAGAGTCTCGGCATCAAAAGCACAAAGAGCAGGTTTTGGAGTCCCTAGGAACATCGTGTATAAGCCAGAGAGAGCTAACACTTGTGCGCTGCATGTCTACGAAAAGCATATACCATTCGATTCTTGGTTAAGCTCAGAGGGCCAACTGGCCTTACAAAGTCAATTGACACCTCGTCGCTGTGTCGCGTGCTCCCTCTTTCATAAGTTCTGCCAACTCTCCACACCACATTTATCCGGACAACCTCTATTCTACTCGAACGAGCATCTAAACAAACGATCCTCCCATTTCATTTGCCTTGTTCCACTGCTAGGGATAGCATTAACGTGGGATATGCTCCTAGCCGGGCTACATTAGCGGTGGTGAGAGTCGAATCAAGATTCAAACAACTTCCGACTTCGTCGCATCTTGAACGAGCTCGCACATACAACGGTGCTGTCATGTGAGCTTTTCCCGTATCCCGCTGTCTTCCGCAGGGTACTTGCAAGCAGCAACGTCTCGAAAATATCCACAATTCTTCTCGGATAGCTGCATGATGGTCTTCAGGAACCACGTATTCCGGAGTTTCTGCATGAGCGACTCCTCTTCCAGCATTTTGCGAAGGAAGTGTAAACGTAAGGAATCACATGGGATCGAGAGCTGGACAGGTTGTGTTGTGACTAGCAGCCTTTCTCCTAACCTTTAGCCCTTAGTCCTCACTTCATCGAGTGTAGGACCTCCTGCTAATTGGGGCGATGCAGTCGATGTATCAGTGGCTGCATGCTTTGGAATACGGAAAGACAATGGCTATGGTTTCGGCTGTGCACCGCATGATGTTTCTGCATGAATCCATGGGAACGGAGTTCCGACGCTCCTGAATACTTCGAATCCTGTCACAGTGTCGGAGTCCTTAGCCGGAGCCAAAATATTCTCACTGGACAATCTCAAATCCACAGCAGAGTCGCTGGCACAAGGTCTCAAGACAGTCAGCCTGACAAATCGCAAATTGCGCTCAATTAAATGTTGGGTATCCATCAAGTCATTGATCATCATAGCATTTACCTATGAGCAGGATTTTGTGTGATATGGGAACAACTATGCTTCTTCGTCTATTATTAACCCCAAGTCGCGGCGAACACATATGCTGCAACGTACATAGATTTATCCTCCGCATTTTGTGCATAGGGGTCTGATATGCAGGCGAAGCTTTCGGGTCGGACACACTGATGGGAGTTTCGCTCCTCTCTACGAAGAAAGACTATTGGAGGACCTGGTAGCTCGCAGGTCAAAGTACAGCCTCGTGAGCTACGAACTCGTCACATTCGTTAGTATATCCCCTCTCATATTGCAGCTACAGGCTTTCTTGACCTTTCTCATTATTCCCCAAACCTACATCCCGTGCTTTTTCATTGATAGTCAGGATCATACACACTGCACGGAGCTCTGACTGATACATCTCCTCCGAGGTCGCGTTGTAGCCATTTTGGCTTATTGTCACTGGCCTGCTCTTTTGCTTCCAAATATTATACTTCCAGAAGCTACTACCATACAAAGAGCGAACTGCAATTCAGCGAAAAGCGGAAATATACGCTGAAAGAATTGAACTTTACACGATCGAACATTCAATCCCGCCCCGAAACGAAGTTTCATCAAGTCTTTACACTGAAACTCTTCACATCATACCTCAATCATAAGGTCGCGTTACCTGCAATGTCGAATCCGACCGGCCTTGTTCACGGATGGGTCTCAGCTGTTTGTGGACGCGGTACCATCGACATACTTTGGAGCTGCCTTGTCACCACCATTCTTTGCGTCTGGACGGCAATCCATCTTCCAGTGCCACATTACGAGTTGGACTGGCCCCTTTCGATGCGAAAGGAGATTGTCAGGAGTAAGATCGTACCTGCATTGATCTTCATCATAGCGCCAGAAATGTTAACCTACACTGCAATCGTCGAGTTCCTAAGCGCTTGGAAGACTACTGAAGCGCTCAAGAGTCTCCTTCCCAACGAAAACATATCTCTTGTCCATGGATTCTTCCTCGAGATGGGTGGCTTCTGCTTCAAGTTCGAAGGAGATAAATACCGCCAGATCGAGGTTGATGACATTGCCGATTTACTTGGCATAAGCCCACAATTGATAGAAAGGAAGGAACGAGTCGAAAGCCGATTGACAAGGCGAAAGAACACTCATGATAATATGGAATCTATAGCAAGAGACACACAAATGCAATGGGCCGAGGAGCTGGGGAAAGTGTCAAAAGACCAGATCAACGAGACAGCCAACTCGGACGCATTGACAAAGCTCATCACAGTGGGGCAAGTTTCTTGGTTTGGCACTCAAGTTGTATCTCGACTCGTTCAACATCGAGCGGTCACTCTGCTGGAGGTCAGTACCTCAGCATACGTGTTTTATGCCCTCGCTGCGTATTTGGCATGGTGCAAAAAGCCTCAAGGCTCTCAGATTCCCCTCATCATCAGCTCTACCGAGAAGACAGCGGCCCCAGAGCGTATGACCTCATATTCGAGAGTTCAAGGTACCTGGAGGGAGTTCTTATGGGGCGGAATCGATTGGTTCGAACCGGTGGACAAGGATATCCCCCCATGGCACATAGCGCTGTTGACCCTTCTACCCACGGCATACGGAGCGTTCTATGTCGCATCTTGGAACATCACCCTTCCCTCGAAAGTCGAGTTGTGGCTGTGGCGAGGAAGTGGCCTCTACTGCATGGCCTTTGGGCTCTCTGTCGGGCTGTTATTCGCAATAGACAGGCCGCTTGACAAATCTCCCAAAGCAGCGTTGAAGCTGTCAAGATACCTCACGGTTGGCACGATAGCGCTCTATACCATGGTCAGGTTATGCATGGGGGTGGAGGTCTTGATCAGTCTGCGTGCGCTGCCTCATAGCGCTTACGATTCGATCCAATGGTCGACGTTTGTGCCTCACATCTAGCATGGGGGTTGTTTGATCTTGTCAGAAGTTGCACGCAAGCTGGTCTCGCGTCCTGTACAACGATCAAGCAATGGGCAAACAGAACAGTGAAGGGTTCCCACCAGCAGATCCGGGCCCACGAATACGATGCGCGCTCCTAGTCTGTCAACATCATTGTCAATGTCTTCTGTTCTTGTTCATTTCGTTCTAGTTTTCGGGATTACGACCATTTCTTCCGTGTATGTCATATCATGCAGCTACATCCCCCAGTACAAACACTAGCCTTAACATCCTACCTCAGCTTCAGACTCCACTCACAACACAACTTCGACGTCACAGCAGCATAGTATATAATATCACTGTTCCATACATGTTATCAAACAATCTCGTTAATCGAGTTATTTTTCCACTGTGTGCAACTAATACAGAATTCCAACATAGCCAAAGAACTCTATCCAACCGTCCCTTTCTCATTCCGTACAACTTCCACATCCAAAATATCCAACATAAACCACCCACCCAGCACCTACCCAGCACCTACCCATCATCGTTCCCCACCATAATCCACCCCCACCCTAATCCAACCTCCCCCCAATCCCACCCAACCACCACCTAAAACCAACATCCATCATCCATCACCCACCCCCGCAACACAAAAATCCCTCCCAGAAAAAAACCCCATCATCAACTCCAGATAATCAACTCCCCACCACCCCCTTTCAACTCTATCCACCTACCTACAATAAATACATACATCACAACACCCCCTTCCAATAAATCCCTATCATTCACCGACCAGAAAAAACCCCCCTCGTCATGCGCGCTAGAATTATTCCTAATAAGGTACTTACCCCCGCCCACGCGCCCTTGCACATCCGATTTCAAATCGTCATGTAGATAGATATCAAAACGGTGGGTAGGTTTCACTATAAAGAACTATCCTTCTATCTAAGGCTTTCCTGTATAGGTGATCATTACGTTAGGTAGTTTATAAGCGAGTGTACGACCGTCCTAGGTAGAATAGGTAGAATATAGATGTCACAGCAAAGATACTTGCAGAAGCCCTGTTGCAATATGAGATGGGGGAGGATGGGGGAAAGAAACGTCGATGGAGTTATGGATGGACAAGGTGGTATGGTTATGTTGTAGATTTGTGGATTCAGGAATGAAAGGGTTCAAAGGTCCTTTGTGAAAGCACGATGAGGTAAGGAGATAGTTAACCAGAAGATAAGTCACCATTATTCTATTCTATTCTGTCAAAACACCATCAGCCCCAAACCTCCCCCCTCCCAACCCCACCCCAGTCAAGTTCCTCCCCAACGTGACCGTCTTCGCAAGCGCCACCCTCAACGATTTCCTAGACCCTACAGTAAAAACCCTCCCTGTTAGCTATGCTGCCCGCATCCACTACCATCACCTGCCTCCCTGTGTACAAAAGAAAGGGATAACGTACCAATTCCCGTAGCCACACCTCCCAATCCTCTCCGCGCACAAATCGCATTTACCTTCACCGCCGCAGCCCAGATATCCCAGTTGACAGCTTGGTCGCGGCGGATTCGGAGCGAGGATGTGGCGGAGAGGGTGACGCCGCAGGTTGTGCCGTAGACTACGTGACGTCAGGTAAGCATTTGTTTATGATATGATATTGATGAGTTGGATGTGGATATGGGAAGAGGAGGGGGGATTTACTTGATCCAAATGTCTTGGGGATGACGACGTCGATGGTGCTGTCGCCTGCATCGCCGAAGAATTTGAAACCGTAGTCTACGGGCATGAAGGAGAGGACGGCGATGCAGGCCTTCGAGGATATGCCACTGCTGCCGCTGCCGGCATGTGCGGGGTCCTGGCAGTAGACGGGGGGGCCTTCGTAGTGTTTGATGGATACGATTAGGTCTCCATTCAGGCCTGTGCGGTGCGGAGGGAGATGTTAGTTGTGAAGGTTTCTCTACAACAAAGCTATCATATCGAGATCTGGATTCGAAAAGTCATGAGATTTTGGCGGATGTTGTAGAAGTGGATTTCTACCGGGAAGAGTTTTTCGAAGAAGGAGCACATACCTAAGTTTTCCACGCTACCGCCTATATTGCCTTCTGCGGCGACACAATCGTCCAAGATCTTCGTTGCAGCGTCATATAGTGGCTGTTTGTTCGAGTGATCCTGCGCTACACCAGGCCGGAGCATGATATCGACAGCGCATGTTCCGTCCGCTATTTTTGGTCAATTTCGATATTACCAGTCTACTCAAGCGCACAAGCTCTGATAGTGAAAATCTAAAGCCTGCGACGGAGCTGCGGATGAACAGGTGACATGAATTCGACGTACAGCTGAGCTCCCTCCATGGTAGTATAATTCGGTCTCCGCCCATGTCTTTGTCACGATGAACGTATAGCATACTTTTATCAACCCAGCGAACACTTGGGACCAGACGTTCAATGGCCTCTACGCAACTCCTCCTGTTGAGGTCCCAGCCGTAGCGTATGGAGTCACAAACGGGCTTAGAGCTGGCGTTGAGTATGTTGAGTGATGGTGCGCTACTCCCAGCCGCGAGGTTGATAGCAGGATTTGGTGGAGGCAGGAGAAGCGCGAGGGTGTGGGTGAGAAAGGCTAAACCGAGAGGGACTCTGGTTAGAAACATCTCTTTGAGTCCAATGGCACTGCGTAAAAACGGACGAAAAGCCAAGGGGAGGAAGGATTAAAGATGATTCCGGATGAGAAGTGCTGGAAGTTCTGCGCTTGCGCGTAGAAGGTGTGTCCTCTCAGCGACGACATACTGAGTGTTGGTTTCAGCTTTACGCGCAAACTGTTGGTACACTTCTATGGCGAAAACCCATAACGGGACCACAGCCAAAATAGAAAAGGTTAAACCGGCCAGTGAAATGCTTCGTTCTCCCTCAGTCCGGATCTCGCACTTGGTGGAAGCTGGAGGTAAATATCCTCAGAACCTAGAGATCACCCTCTGTCAGAGCCGAAGATCAGGGCCTTCGGTGGAATCAGAACATTCGACAGGCTGGAGCCCTATGATAACGGAGCTGAGGACAAAAGCACTCAGGTTGGAGCTGTGGAACGCTAGATCCGGGTGTTCTGGAGTGCTGTAGTCTATCAGGACAGTTCGGGCTTTTGTTGGAGGTGGCGACATTGCACGCTCTTCCATTCATGCATACAAGTGTGACCTTTCTTTCAAGCTTGACTCACTTGCAAGCGATCAATTCCAACAGACTTGGGCTTGCTGACATTGCCAGATGGCCGCTTTGCAGGGACTTGATTGAGCCCGACTGGGTTATTATGGTGTAGATGCCATAGGCCTCTCCGAAACTCGAGTGTTATAAGTTATAAAGTCTCGACATGATCGTAGTGTACTTTCGACTGACCGTATTGCAATGCCGGCGTCGAATTGCGAACGAAGTCATTAGGTATGTGCAGAAACCCTTAGATGCCGGATTTAGAGTAGCAATCTCATCGATTCAAAGTCCTTGGTGAAAGGCCGTTGGTGAATTCCCAGCTCCAGACTTACCTGTATCGGCGGCTGCACCACTCTCTATCGAGGTTTGGCGTGCCACTTGTAGGCATATCAAGTGAGAGCTAAGTATTCTAAGTCCAACTTCTGTCTGAAAATCAAATCCTACCATTTCCCAGTAGCTGCTTTGGCTACTGAATGTATTACATGATCCCCCAATAAGTAGGCGTCTAAGTTGCCAGGGATCTTCTGAAGTCGATGAGAAGGGACGTGGACTGTAATTATCTGGCAAAATCTGGTTTTCAAGAAGCTTGAGGACTCTTGTACTCACATTGAATTTACTCATATTGAATTCCAGCGACCGGCTTTCCCAATGATCAGGTTTCAATCTGCTGTCCCTTGAAAGTCAGCGAAGATTTTCTAGTGTTTGTGACTTTTGCCGAATGAGACCCACTCCTATTCATCCTTGCAAAAGTCAGCATGACCACCTATGTATCAGTACAATCCAACGAATATAACAATCTTATCCATCTCTCCGTCACTTTCTGCATCGGAAATGCTCAAACAAGGTTGCCGAACCGTGAAAAAGGCGAATGATCAAATGCTCTAATCTATGTATCCAAATCAATCGCAAATGCTTCCCTCAAATGCTCCCCAAAGCGCATGAACAACAATGGGGCAGGACTTAACGCCAAGCTCATAAACGCAAACACGCTGATCCCCCACCCAAACCCAACCTTCTCGAACAATGCCGACGCACCAAGCGGCGCTATGCCTCCGACGATACTTCTGAAAACCGCTCCGGCCGCAATAGCCGAAGCGGCATACTTTGAAAAGGAATCGATATAGTAATTCTGCACGGTATTCAAGATCGTAATCTGTCCCAATCCAAAAAACACCGTGGAGAGCAGGGGCACCGTCCAATGCACACGATACTCTACCGTCCACGCAAACCAGAAGAGACTGAGAGGGATGAAGACGGCGCCGATATTGGCGAGAGGGAGGCGGTATTCGGGTTTGGCTTCGCCGTTGTTTCTGCGTCCGAGGGTGTTGTAGACGGTGTCGATTTTGGGAACGAGGAAGCAGACGGCGAGCAGGAAACCGAGGCCGGGACCGAGGTAGGTGAGACCGACTTGGGTGGTGGTGAAGCCATAGCGGTCGCCGTAGATGGATTGGAAGTTTGTGTAAAGGCTGTAGGTTGTGGCAAAGAGGATAGCTTGGTAGATGGCCATTGTAAGGACGATGGGTTGGGTGAAGAGGATTTTGAGGGGGCGTTCCATGCTGGCTGCGAGTTTTGTGGAGAAGGGACGGTCGTCTTGGTTGGGTATGCGGTATTTCTTTGTGGATGAGGGGGAAGAGGAACTCTGGAGGTGGGTTTTGCGGGCTTCGAGGATGATGGGGGCGTAGGTTTCTTTAAGGAAAAGGAAGCCGGTTATTGTGTTGAAGGTACAGACGATGGTGAGGATCCAGAAGATCCAGCGCCAGCCTATGTATTGCACTATTATGCCGCCGAACAGGGGACCTAATGTGGGTCCGAGAAGTGGTCCGAGAAGGTACCATCCGAATACGCCGCTGAACAATGGTCAGGTTCGAGAGAATGAAACTGAAGATGATGAACGCTACACAACACTTCAACTTACGCTCTTTCACTTGGATGGAACATGTCACTGATGGTCCCTCCTCCGTTTGCGATACCAACGCCTAGATTGCATTGTCAACGTCTGATCTGGCATACAAACGTGACGAAGATGGATGAAACGGAGCGTACTGCCAAAGAACCCGCTGATCGCTCTCACCGCTATCAGACTCTCCACGTTCGGGCTGAGCGCTGTGGGAATCTGTAGAAGTGCAAAGATAGAAAAGCAAATCAAGTACAGCTTTCTCCTTCCAAAGGTCTCTGATAGCGGTGCAAGAATGAGAGGACCCAGGCCAAGGAAGACGACGAAACCGGTGGTAGCGCCGACAACGACTTCGCTGGAGGTGCCAAGGTCTGCTGCAATTTCTTCGATGCCAGGAGTGAACATACTCGATGCCAGTGGCGAGAGAACTGGATGATCATTCAGTAGTATTCGCATGACATGCACAGTGATTGCCCAGATGTCGCTCACTTGCCATTAAGGCTATTATGGCCACATTGACCATTTTGCGTGCCTTGGACCAATTTCGGGGATTCTCGGCGTCTTGTTTGGAGAAATCAACGATAATCTGCGTAGTCATTAGGTACAAGCCTTCATAAATACATCTAATACGGTACCTCTTGAGATCCGTCCTCGAGTCCATTTGCATCACTATTTCGGAGCAGCGGCGACCGCTCATCTGGATCTTGCGCCATTACAGTGGTTAGCTGGGGCAGTCTGGATATCTCTACAATATTAAGGTAGGTATAGATGGGCTTAGCGCGAAACGTCACCAGATCTTACCTGTAGATAAGCGAGATTAGCTCGAACTTGGACCCTGCCGATCATTACAATATAGGGCTGATTCCTGAAGAGCAGGACCCCCACTTGTTTAATGCACGACGCTGCCAACAACACCAGGTAGTGCCTAGAGAGCAGCAACCTCCGGTTCTATGAGTTTATCGAAGGCTGAAGGACCCGTTTGGATGATTGTTAGGACTATTGTGTAAAAAACAGTGATACAGAGCGTTGGAAAATGCTTTCGTGCTTATCCTTCAGATGGCTATCACTGCTGACCTCTCGTCCTACATCTAACGATCTACTTCGGCTTGTACTTCTCACCAATCCCTCTCTGAACCGCAGACCTTTTGCTAATCCGTTCAACCCACTGCAACAAATGTGGGAAAGGCTTCATGTCCTCCTGCGTGAAGCCAGAGAACTCCCAGGATTTAATCCACGGCCAAGTCCCAATGTCCGCGACGGAGTATTTGCCCTTCCCATCTCCGGCCAGATACTCGCGCGGTGTGCCGGTGTACTTGCCACTCAGTTGGATTTCCAGCACGCCATAGACGCGGAGGGTCTCGTTGCGGAAGCGTTCGATGGCGTCTTTGGTAGCAGTTTATCAGCCATTCTTCCTTACGTATATGTAATGGGGGTGTGGACGTAGACATACAAGGGATCTTCTCCTTTGCAAATTTCGCAAAGTGATTGACTTGCCCTTGGTAGGGTGCACCACTCCCATGCTGTAGGTTGCGTGTCGCAGTCAGCATTGCCATCCATAAACTGCATGTCCGGTCGGTAGGATTTGTGTAGCGGCTTAGACAGAATCATAAGGGGGATGATGTTCCTGCATCATGCCTTATGGTCGGGCATGAATTTGGAACAAGGACTGTGGCACTCATACCCAGAAGAATAGCCATTGCAATGCCTGGCTCCTCTCGAGCTCGTCTTTGAAACCGAAAACATCGTCCTTGTCCGCGAACTTGAGGAGGTATAGCAGCTCGGCGGAGGTCTCCATAACGGGGAAGGGCGGAGATTGCGTATGATCGAGGAGGACGGGGATACGCCCATTCGGGTCTAGGCGAAGGAACCAATCCTTCTTCTGCTCGTTGGTCATGATGTTGCTGGACGTTGTCAGAGAGTTGAGGGTAGAAGTATAGGAGCTGGGAGAGCCAATCACATGAGGGTTGTAGTCCATTCCGTTCCGTAGACTTCGTGGAGTTCTTCAAGCATGATCTGTATCTTCTGGCCGTTGGGCGTATTCATGGTAATGAGATGAAGACCCTGTTGCGACTGTTATGAGCCTTTTATCATGATCATTTCAAATGCGCATGTTCTCACCTTTGCATTCTTCACCTCTGATGGCGTCGCATCTTCGAACAGGTGCGACATCTTTGCTGGACTGCTGAGGATGCTGAGCTTGCTAATCTTGTCAATTGGTGTTCTGGCTCTGAGGTGGGAGGACAGTTGAGCTGCTCGTTGCACTGAGCGGAACATTGAACTACATATATGAACATCATGTTGTTTGATGATGATAAGTTTAATATGTCATCACCTTTGGTGGAGCCCCCCGCAACTGTCATCTCTCGGCCGCTTGAACCCCATTCGGCCTCCGGGATCTGCTTCTAGCACCGAGGTTATTTAAGCTTGATAATCACATCTGGAAATGGCAAGCTCGATTTCATACGGTGACCAATGAAGACTGTCATACAATATTACATTGACGCTTGTGCTCGGGTGCTTCCATCGTAGAAAACCTTACTTTATAATCTATTGTAAAACGCGTTACATCGCAACTTTGGACCGGGAGTACTGGGTATCCGGGACCCGAATATCCGATCCAAGAGTTTCCTCTGCGCATCTGGTCATGTAAATGCTGAGTGAGCATGCATGAGAATGAGGCTGTATTCAACAGTCCATCGTACGTAATGGAACCATTATTCTAGTGCTGTCGAAGCAAAGGGCTCTGCGCCACAAAGAGTTGAGCGTATCTTCCGCCTAGATCCTGTCATATTGACCTCCATACGGCTTCGAACACTATTCGATTGGATTCATGAACCTGCACTTTGAGATGAAAGGCAGGTATTTTATTCGATAATTTGAGCGTGCTCAGTTATCGTGCGGCACTTATGTCTTGAGTCATCGACCTGTGAATCATCCCAACCTCCCACCTTCTTCACCAAAACAATGCGAAAGTTCCTCTATCAAGAGAACATATATACCATCAGCCAGATCCAACACTAAACATTGGTATCTTTCAACATACCTGAATGACGTGTGTGTGGGGGAAATTGTAGAATGCCTCATCCAATCATCTATATCAACAGCTGGCCTGGGGTCGGAAAGCACACAATCGCCAAGGAATTGGAGAAGCAGATGGATGGGAGGGCACGTGTGGTAAGTCCTTTAATACCCGCCTTGTTGCCATTAAAAGCAAGCAACTGCGATGTGTGTACGACAATGCTAGTGATACCTGCTGAAAGCCTTCGTAGGTTCACAATCACCTTCACATCGACCTTGCTGGCTCGATTCTCGAGCGCTCGAGCTCATACTACCTAACACTTCGTCGGCAACTACGATCTGCGCTCTTCAATACTCTGGCTACAGTTCCAGACACTTTCAGACAAACGTGCGTGGTGTTCTGCAAAAGCCCATCCAAAGAACACGGAGTAGCTAACGCTCAGAAATCCAAGCTACATCTTCACCGACTTCCAGACCAGTAATGAGTCCGGTATATCCGTAGCTGAAGAATACAAAAAAGCAGCAGAGCAACGACGTTGTCCATTCATTCCCATCATCCTTACATGTCAACCCGCGGAGAACGAACATAGGATCCAATCTCCAGAGAGGCTCAGTCTGGTCGATGGGGGAAAGGGCCTGCTGCTTGATACCAAAGTACTCAATGGGTTTCGAAAGCGCGGGGAGATATACAGGTTCCAAGTTCAAGCAGAGCTGGAACTAGACGTTACCGAGTTGCAACCAGGTGTAGCGGCGGCGAAGATCCTCGAGCATGTGAAGTCGGTGATTCCATTGTCTAATGTAGCAGAAGAGTGAATGAAACAAGAGTCAACGAAACATTCTGTACAGCGACAAATCATTTCGGGTGTTGCAGAAATCGTAAAGGGCGTACGCCAAATGGACAGCCTTGATGCTGTTATTCAGGACCGTTCTTGAAGTCCGAACACTTCGATCGAGCAACTCCAAAACGGCTTCACGACAGCGCTGAAGGATTTAGAGCCCCCAGCTTCAGACACAGCGTGGTGCATGACTGCTGGAGCAGTGGTCCGGGTGGTGGTCCGAACGATCTGTTTACCTCGCATGTATTGAAAACAACTCGCTACATTCCATAGAATTGGCGGCAATTTAAAGCAGCAGCCCCATTTTTCCTTCTGCCCACGACCGCATCAAGATGTGGAATTTGACGACCGTTCCCAGAGGGACCGGCTTCCTATCGTTACCGCGCGAGCTTCGCGATCAGATCTACGATCTGCTTCTCGTCAGTCATGATCTACCCATCTATTTCGACTCAGTCAACGGCTTCATGCCAATCGCAGAATCTCTCCAAAGTGGCATTCTACTCACCCTCTGCAATGCACTTCCACTCATGGTCGTCGAGCTCCTGGAGACATATTACAGGCACAACCATTTCATCGTCAAGTGCGCCGACATTCCCAGCTTGATGGCTTCTGTACCGTACCCACCTGCTACATCTTCGCTCGTGAATCCGAAAACACAATTCACGCGTCTTACAATCCTGGTTGGTAGTGCCATACTCAATCCTAATAGCAAAGACGATCCGAACATCGGCCTTCGACAGCTACTTGGCTGGGAACAATTGCGTACGGCTATTGTTGAAATCCGCGGATCCTACAAAGCAGCTGAAGAGCTTTGTGATAGCATTATACACGTTGCTATGACCTGTGACAAATTGAAGAAGAAGCTTGGGCCAGGTCTCAGGGTCCGTGTGAATGGGCAACCTTGTCGAGGCAATCGAGAAACAGTTTACATTCATACCAAGGCAGATGTCAGCGGATTGTGGTCACCGCCAGCAAAGATGGAGTGGCACCAGGCCCTCACCGCAGAGGAGAACAAGCTGTGGTGGCATATCACAAACATGCGCAATTTGGCGTCAATGTTCCTAACTGGTGAACTCTCGGGATGGCCTGATAGGGAGCGTCAACGAGTACTCGATCATGTGTGGGATTTCTACAGTGTAAAACGCCGGTTTTATCTGTGCCCGGACAAAATGGAAGCATCAAGGGGAACGACCGAAGGATATCACAGATCTGACCCAGTCGCCGTCGCGGAAGCTTATGCGGATGGCGATATTCCTCTAACAGAGGCTAAGCTCCGATTTTCGCAGGCGGGGCGTAGTTCATTGTGAACCGATCAAGGAGGGTTACGCGTCAATCCTGCCCGAGGCGCGCTGAGGCGTGATACAATCGTGCTCCAGAGAGGCAGCTCAAGGCTAAAGGGCGGATGCGGTTGAGATGGGGGCACCTCAGCTATATCACTAGGTTCGTTACTTCCAACTGGCAGGCAATCTCAAGTCATAGAAGTTGCCGGAAGAGGACTCGAAAACGGAAAAGTGATGCTCCAAGATATGTGGGACTCGAGCAATGAGGGAGAAGATGTTAGAAACCGCTACGAGCTTCTTTTCTATATGCCTGGGGGGGTGTATGTATGCATAGATGATCTGGAATCATGAGATGTGGGGAATATCGCGACTCTGAATCCTCATGGACTGGGTCATATTGCCTCTGCTGGAGTTTGGATAAGGACTCTCAAGGCAGTGTGACCATCCATCAGCGGTGGTATCGTACTTACTTGAACGACGCTTAGCGCCTATCTGGTACTGTAGCAATGAGATTAGAGACTTGATAGAAGTAGGAGGGTTCACCTGGTAACCGTCTCTCAGCCACGAGTCGTATGGCTGATGGATGTCTATCCAAAGCTTTTCAGGGCCTGTGAGCTCATCCACAAGCGAGAGACCTTGCTCCCACGTCATGGCCGAGATTTAACGGCGTTGCCAAGACGAGACTGGGTGAGCGCCGCCTTGACGTCGCTTCAGATCTCATTAAAGTACGTTTGTGATTCGCTCGGCCGTGGTCATTGTGGTCGCACGGATCGCTTGAGTGAGATTCAGGCGCACCTAGAATACTGGAAAAGCGGCGACGATACGGCGGTATCAACATCAACCTCGATCCATCAAGCTCTCACAATACGTCCCTCGTATTCTCAACACTCTCAATCCGTTCTTTCTTCTGCTCTCACCTTGACAGTGCTTCTCGCTCGCATAGCTTTTATGTCTGATGGCCCCCATATGCCCCTCTTGTGACAACTCGCTAAGACCTGCGTTCTAGGGTGCCTCAGCTGCGACAATCGCTTCCCGCATCAACGACATCGAACTTGGTCCAAGGCTCTCTCCTACGATCGCGACCCCTTATGCTTCTGACTTGATTATCGCCATGATGCTACGATCCAGACCACTCTTCCAAGATACCCTTCTCTGTCGACTATTCTATCCGTCATGTTTGCCTTAGCATCACTCTACATTTCTTCGACGCGTGTTGCTGCGCTTTAGCTGCCATGCTGCTTCGCTTGACCCAGCACCTTCTACAGATTCGACGAGCTCTCCACTGGCCTGGCGAGGGCGCCAGGCCAGTGGAATCTGCTCGCGACGACGACGAATCGAATATGCCTCACACACCTGAGCAGGGTTCTTTTTTACGGCGCCGCCGATGTAATTAGCGCATTGATATACGGGGTGGTCTGCTGAGCTTCCTCGAATCAATTCAGCTTGGAATGAATCGGCCCCGTCGATCGAGCTCGGCTCGCCTGGATTTCGGCGGTCGTCAGGTGAGACAGCGATCGCAGCCCTTAGCACTGTCTAGATCGGGAAGTAGTGGTTTACAAGCAAAAGACTACCGGATGAGGCGGTTGGGAAGTGTCAGCTGCTGAGACAAGATCCTGGTGTGATACATCTTTCTTTAGAGTCTTGCAGCTACCGATTGGAGGATGAAAGAGCTTGGAGAAGGACCGTCATAGCTGAATATCTTGAACGCTGCATACACGGCTGATAATCAGACACATCACGCGGCTCTTGAGATGTCGCTATGGTGTGCCACGAGAGATCGAAGATCGGTGGTGTCAGGCAGGAATGGAAAGTGGGTTTGAAAGCCGATGAGAAGTCAAGATGGCCTCGCGGCGCTCAGTACTAAAATTCACACTTCGCCGAGACTTCGCCGAGTCTTCACCGGTGAATTTTCGTTCAGATGCCAGCTAGAAGACTTGATACAACTGTGCCCTCTGGCGATATTGCACCTGATTTGCAGTGATTGAATCGGGGATTGGGCTGGTGGAGGCGCGACACTTCGCTATGCGGCGTTTTTGAGGACGCCGACCCCTCACATGATCCAGCAAAAGGCCCCCGGCTTGTGAACTTATTCTTGCTGTGGACCATTGCCGGAGCTTGGACGATCAGCACCGAAGTCGTGAGAACTCAGCTAGCCTTTGTACTGCGAAGTGCGCTCCGTCCCCGGGAGTGGAGCCTGGATTGGGCGAGCGGAAGGTGGGAAATGGAACCGTGAGAGGCTGAGCAACGCTTGCGAGTTGCTTGCCGTGGATGGAGTGTATGAGGTGCAGGAGAGCGCCGAGGTGACGTGGCGCTGGGCCTGCGCAGAGGGAGGATTGGATGAGAGGCAGCAGCTACACCGGGGCGTGCACTCGCATGTGGGATGAGTGGTTGAGGTTCGCGCAAGCTCGGCGCGGTGGGATCGAGCAGTGGTGGCCAGAGGAGGACGATCGACAGAGTTAGGTGAAAGAGGGGCCCACTTTGGGCGGCAGAACACATTGTTCGCGTGGGGGAGAAAATGGCAGCGTCCGGCAGGAGCGAGGCCCAGAAAACACATATAAGGTCCTCCGCCCCCTCTGCTCATCCTGCATACGAATTCAAAAGCCAGTCAGAATTCTCCGTCTCTCGGTGCCCTCTATTAATTCTCTTTGCATATTCGCTCCACAATAGACTCTGCCGACCTCGATTACACTCAATTTTGCCAGCCCCCAAGCATAGCAGACCTGCCTAGCGAGAAGGACCACTCGGGTGAGTTCTCGAGCGTCTTCGATGACGATTTCGCACCCCTGAAAGCGTTCCCTACCTCAGATACCTCCCCTCTAACCCCTGATGGCCCCCTCCTGTCGACGTCGACCCATGACAAACGAAACTGCGAACCCGAGTGCAAAGACTCCCCGCCTGATCCTTTGACATGCGGGCGCAGAGGAGATCAGTAGAATGATGAAGCCGCGGAAGCGGACGACGGAGTAGAAGAGGGGGAACCCAACACCGGACGCGTCTTCCAGCCTGACGGCGGTCAAGATCCAAACACTGTGCCAACGGAGACGCGCTTTAAGCCACTGGACACGCAAGCGTCCGTATTGCCTGCTTCAGGCAAAGGCGACTCAATGCGGGGCAGAGAGGCCTTGCGTTCAGGTCAGTGCGGATGCCTCCCTTACAACAAACATGGCCTAATGATTCTAGGCAATCCTACGGTGAGCTATAATAACGCCGATAACGACAGCGATACCGATGACGATGCCGTTCCTCCAGCGAAGAAGCACAAAGCACTCGGCACTTCACTAAGACATCAGACACCCCCGCCAGACCTCGAATGTCCCGTATTCAAACGTCCCATATTCAGACCTCCTCCGGCCTGGGTACCGAAGTACAATGCAGGTGAAGCCGGGGGCAGCCAAGGTAGGTGTGGATTGTCCGTTTCGGCAGAAAGGAGACAGTGGGCTGACATGTTACAGATAATCTATTCATGGTCCCGGACGACGACATCGATACCAGCGACGACTATACCTCCGAGGATCGTGATAAGAGCGGAGGTTCGCTTAGTACTCCGCCGATTTCTGTGGCGCGCTCGGCGGCTGGGTGAGATTCCAAGAGCCTTCCTCGATGATTCAACACTGACAGATCACGTCTGTTCAGAGGCTTCACCTTCCACGACGAGACGTTTGATGTGAGACTTGGCAGTCAGGGATTAGAATACGAAGCCGCCGTTACTCTACCCCAGTATCTTAATAGACAGATGGTTGGCACAGACCAGCACGGAGCAGCGGCGGTCGCAAACCCTCCCAGCGGCGGTTTACCGCTATTTACTCGGCCATCAGAGAGCATCGAGACCGTAGGTGCGCGCGCTATTACGATTCCACCGCTCGTCATTTTCGAAGCGGTGATGCACCAGGCGGCTTGGTACGAAGATGGCCTTCTACCGTACGATTGGTCAATCGGCGTAAGCGAGAATGGCTGGACAAATAACGAAATAGGCCTAACCTGGCTAAAAGAGGTGTTCGATACATATACAAGGGATCGTATGATCGGTCGATATAGGCTACTAGTCCTCGATGCCCACGGGTAGCCACGTTACGCCGGAATTTGACCCATTGGTTGCGCCATTCAACAAATTGTCCGTTCCTGAGTCGATAATACTCCAGGGCATGAACGAGTTAAGTTTTTATGGAAAACACGGCCTGCAATAATGTTCAATTGCTCACGTTATAAAAATTCGCGCCCAGAAGTATATGTGAAAGTGCTTGGGCGGGGCCAGGTCCGCAATCTCGCTCCCTCATTCCCCTCCACTCTTACTTTCGCCCTCCTTCCGCTCTGCGAGTAGTTTCTCGATATACCCATTCAGCCAATACCGCTTCAAGACCGCCTCATCCATCTTCCCCGCCCCTTCAATTCGCTTGCAACACTTCCCATCTCCGGCTCCGCACCAACAATCAAACGGCTGCGCTAACGTCCAATCGGTGCTGGGATAGAAGAAACTCAACATCTCTCCCTTCTTCAAGGCGCGGTCACTTCTCACGCGGATCTCAAACTTGTCCATGTGCCATTCCAGCGTAGGGTCGCAGGAGTGGTTGGTGAAGTGGATGTTGCTGTTGAGCTCGACGTGGAGGTCACGCCCCGCTTGCGTGGTGCTGTAGCTCTGGGGAATCTGCTGGTGGATTCCTGAGAGGCGGGCGAAGAGGGCGCCTGGGGGTAGGTCGACCTTTGAAGCTGCCCAAGAGCGGAAAGAGCCCCCGGAAGTCTTGACTTCGAGGAGGCGGTCCCAGTCCGGATTCACCCAGGCTGGTAAGAGGTCTTGGGGTTGTTTGCTGTTGGCTGTGCTTTGTTTGCCGGGCTCGGCTGCCATTGTGGTGGAGAAAGGTAGTGGTGGGGAGCTAAGTCTGAGTGGAGTTTTTAATGCTAGGACTATGAGAAGAATCTTGCTAAACAGCTGAAAACAATGCCCATACCAAAGTTGGGGCTTTGTTTGACCTTATGTGTATTAAGGAGCTGCCCTTCGACGGACGACCATTCCGAAGGAGCGAACACATCACCCTGCAGCGTAATGCATTCTACAGCCCCGCATTTCTGCATGAGATATGATTTTCTATCTTACTAAGGCTTTCATTATGCAACCTCACTTGAGCGGTATTATGTCAAGCAGTACGATGACTGGATCCGTTGGGAGTTCGGATAAAGATCGTATTCTCAACCAAGGAGCTACCCTTCGACGGACGGCCATTTCGAAGTATCGAACACATCACCCTGCAGCGTGGTGGTAAGTCCCACACTATCCTATGAAATAACTATTGTGTATTCTACAGCCCCGCATTTCTGCACGAGATATGATTTTCTATCTTACTAAGGCTTTCATTATGCAACCTCACTTAAGCGATATTATGACAAGCAGTACGATAATTGGATCCGTTAGGAGTTCGGATGAAGATCGTATTCTCAGTCATGACACAGCCGGAGAGCATAAGCTGACTCCAAACATGATCACATGTTTCCTGCACTCGAGAATAAGCTGCATGAATTGTCATAGCAGTGTCGGCGCGGGTTAAACCCCTCACCAGACATGACTCAACCAGTTGCCGAGGATTCCGCAAATCATCGCTGCAGCGCATGCACTGCATTCGGGGAAGCCTCAGAAGAGGTAGCTTTATGTCAAGTAAGAGTGAGATGGGTCAGCACGGGGTGGGAAGGATTGGAAGGTAGCATCAGCTACGATTTCTACACCTCATGGTGCATGATGTGCATCATGAGCTGAGGGAACACCGCCAGTGAAAGACTAGAAGAAAATTGACATTCGCAGCATCAACATACGGTATAGCTTTTCTCAATACCATGGCTCTCACTAGTAGCTTTGCTTTTCCTTTACATCCCCGTCAGTACGCACCGCAGCCTGTTCCCAGCTTAGAGGAATGGCGAAAGCTTTGGGAAGCTTGGGACATGGTGACCACGAAGATGATCCCTAGGGAGGCGTTGATGGAGAAGCCCATTCCACTCCGCAACCCTTTGCTTTTCTACTTGGGCCATATCCCAACCTTGTATAAAATTTCCGAGCTGCAGAAGAGCACAGCTAAAGACTTGTTAGCGAGGACATACACCTCACTCGAGCCACGAATGGCCAGCCCATTGAACCCAGCTACTACTCTCTCATCTTCGAGCGAGGAATTGATCCAGATGTTGATAACCCAGAGAACTGTCATAGTCACAGTGAACTCCCGGATGAATGGCCAGCGGTCGCAGAGATCCTTGCTTTTCGAGCACAGGTTTGCAAAAGGATTACTGCCCTATACGAAAACGGAACGTCGTGGTCGGATCGTAAAGTGGGGAGAGCTCTGTGGATTGGATTTGAGCATGAGGGTGCGTCAGACCACCCTTTCCTTGGGAAGAAAAACCTTTCACCAGAATCAAGGCTAATACGCATCAACAGGCTTGCATTTGGAAACATTCCTTTACCTGCTCCTACAGAGTGATCGAGTGATGGCGCCTCCAGAGCCCGCACCTGATTTCCAGAGTTTGGCCCGAAAGGCCTTGGAAGAGAGGGTTGAGAATCAATGGCTCAAGGTGCCGGCAAGTCGAATTACTCATGGGTTCTCCGATCCGGAAAATAATGAAGGACCTGACCGTTTTTTTGCCTGGGACAATGAGAGGCCCCCTTACGAAGTGGATGTGCCGGCTTTTGAGGCACAGGCTCGTCCGGTCAGCAATGGCGAATATGCTACATACCTTGTCCAGACCGGCAGTAACATCCCAATCACATGGACTTCGAAGGCAGTCGGGATGCAGACCGAAGACGAAGCCAATGCCAAATCAAGCTCCTTTTTCAACACCACCTTCATCAAGACAGTCTACGGCCCTGTTTCTCTCCATCTGGCCGCAGATTGGCCAGTGATGGCTTCCTTTAACGAATTGTCCGGGTATGCGAAGTGGGCCGGATGCCGTATTCCAACGTTCAACGAAGTGCGCAGCATTCATGACCTTGTCGAGCAGCAGAAAGGTATAAGGATCGGAGTAAGTAGAGCCAATCAGGCGTCAGGGGGGCCTGATCCCGAGCACATTTTCGTCGACCTAGCAGGCTGCAATGTCGGACTTCAACATTTCCATCCAATGCCAATTACGCAGAACGGCAACAGGCTGTCTGGACTGGGCGACATGGGGGGCGCTTGGGAGTGGACTAGCTCTCTGCTGGAGCCGTACGAGAAGTTCAAGCCCATGGATATCTATCCCGGGTACACAGGTATGCCCGTTCTCGGAATTGAGTATATATGCCACTGCTCACGGTCTGTCAAGCTGATTTCATGGACGGCAAACATAACGTTGTGCTTGGGGGATCTTGGGCAACACACCCTCGTATTGCTGGTCGAAAGAGCTTGTAAGTCCTCCGGTCTCATGGGCTGTCAATGACGTTTGTTGACATGGAAAGTATCAACTGGTGGCAATTAAACTATTTATACCCCTGGGTTACTGCCAGGCTTGTCCGCAACGTTTGAATATGCTTGAAACGGGGGGAAAATTGATGTTATTTAGAGACTTTCTTGAGGGAAACAATACTGGATAAGGCTCGGTCAAATTCGAAGAATTCAAGGGTTTTTTTTCCCGCAGGCGTCACAGTAGCTCGACGCTCGGAATGGGGGTATTACTTATATAGCCCATTTCATGAAGATCGTTAGCTTTCTATTGCCATGGAAGGAAGTGCTCAGATGTATGGTTTAGCGGAGCACGCCTTTCCGCTTGCGTAGCATCCTTGCGCTCCGATTAGCTTGAAAGATCCGAGCTTGGCTCATGCATGATCTCACGTAGAAATAGGCAAAGAACAACGGCCCACTTTAGGGCTGGGAAATGTTCAAGACAGCTCAGACATGTATTTTGCGATTTGGTCAAACTCTGGATGAGGTTTTTTTTTCTATGTAAAGATGAGTGTACCGTTAGAATAGGGTACCCGTTTTCACGTTTATTTACGAGCTGCGGCGATGGTTCAGCGTGGTACCTAAGAGGTTGATGGTGGATGAAAGCTGCTTGAAATAGGTGGAACATCCACTCCGTCAACGGAAGCTCTGTCAATATCTATGTCAGTGTTATGTAGAGCTCAATCACGAGTTCTTATACTGTCCGCTCTACATTGGCGAAACACGTCTGTTACAGCGACGCGACTCTTCGTTTTTACTTCGAAGTTGAACCTTAGAAGCTGAGTAAGGTGGGGTTCATGGTAGAGACAGCACTGCTTCTTGAGATTGGTCGGGTTACTTGCCTGTAAAGGCTTGTGTGTGAGATCCTATGAAACCTTGACGGCACCTGCATCTGTCTAAAGAGCTATGTTTACACGGGACAAGGTCGAGAAGTGATCTATACGACATTAAGGCTTTCGCTAGCTAATTCTCCGACCTCACCCGGTCTTGCAGCTTCTAAGCTATAGAATTTTAATCCCTACTCTCTTTCTTGGTTTCAGTTGCTACAATCTCATACTCCCCAGCTTCTGATCTACTCTCTTCCCGCGATGGAGATTGCTCAATCCCTCTTCAAGCCAACTCTGCCGCTTTTCCGAAGACCGAGCGCGCCGACGAAGCAAGCCAGGATCATCCATCCGGTGCATGTCCAAAACCCGGCCCGATACCCAGTCAAAAGCGCGTCAGGTGAGGCTTTGTCGGTAAACTTCGAATTGTGCGTCACTGAATCCGACACGACTCCAATGAGAGCAAGTCCAACAGCTTGGCCGAACTGAGCAACGGTATTGAAAACCGCACCTGCAAGCGCTTGTGTCCGGTCTGGGAACATTTCGGAAACTAGAAGGATACCTACTGTGAATATCACTAGATAAGTGGCCATTAGCGATCTATGCTTCTCGCGTATCGTACCATAGCTGAACGCACCATCAGGACTGAGCGGTTCGAACAACTGCGCAGGAAATGCCGCGTACCAGTATGGCCAGCGCGGAGAATTAAGTGCCATTAGTAAGGGGGCCAATGCACCAAGAGCCGACGAGATCAGGACCAGCCAGATCACTGGAAACTTTTCAACGATGAGACCTGTGACAAGGTTCAATATCGCAGCCAGAATCATGCTCGGCAGGAAGCGAACAGATGCTTGAAGCGGGGAAAGTAGTTGCACCTCTTGCCAACTGCGTTGGCCGTCAGCGATCCCCGCAGTCTTCCAGAAAGATTGAAGTGGTGGACTTACAAGAGACCGCAGAAGAGTTCCATGGTCTGCATAACTGCATATGAGAGGAGGACTATGAGGCACATACTGGTGAAGGGTAATTTTCTCCATAACGAGTTGGGTATCAAAGCTGGCTTCTGAAGTCGTTCTTGCCTGGCGACCCATAAGACGAAGGCCGGAATCAGTAATAGGCTGACGGTCAATGGCGCGATGACGTTAGCATGTCCGATATATGAAGCGCTGGTTGAGATGATACTATAAGAGTATCGTTAGTGACCTGAAAGTATGGGGGAAGTGGGTTCAGAGAGCTCACACCAGCACGTAAGCAAGTAAAGCCAAGCACGCTGTTGCAAAAATCGCTCCTATCCAATCTATGTCTGCTTTTAGCCTTTTCAAAGTCGGAGGCTGCATCAGCGAGTCCGCCGGTATAGTCCATATTCCAACAAGAAGGCACACCATGATCGCCCCAGCGCACATGTACCATCCAGCCCTCCAGCCAATCGTATCGACGAAAACCCCGCCGAGCACGAGACCCAAAGAAAACCCAAGCGGCTGCCCGAGTCCCATACAGGCAAATCCCACATTTCGTCTCTTACCGCTAGCAACGGCATTGGTGAGTATGCCTACCGAGGTGGGCAGACAGAGCGCTACTGCTATTCCTTGCATGGCGCGGAACATGATCAACTCGATTCCGGTACGGGCGAGGCCACATGCGAGTACGAAGCAGGAGAGGAGGAAGCAGCCGGTAAGGAAGACGGGGCGGCTGCCAACAACGTCGGCGACAGCCCCGGCAATTAGGAGGCATGAGCCACTTGTCAATCTGAGTAATTATGTTAATTCTCCGAGGTAGCTAGTAGTGCGTGCGAGCGAGAGAGAATGGAATAGCTACCCGTAGACGGACAACGGCCTGTTAATGGAATCAGCACTAGGAATTTCGTAGTAGAGACATTTCAAGATCGTGTCCACAAGGATTCTCACCTCGGTTAGGGTAGATATGCTTACCAGAAGTACAATTGTGGTTGAATGGCTATATCAGCTGCAATACGTGGGATGGAGACAGTTATTAGGCCAGTCGTAATGCTTGTTAGAAAGGTGACGGCGGTCAACTGCAGAATAACAATGATAGCGTGGCTTTGTCGCACGTCTGGCTGAGATGTCGTTATGGGCAGGATTGGTAGGGTGCTTTGGGTTCCATGGTTCGGAGAATTTGTTTTCGATATGCTTGTGGCTTGCAGAGTCTCGAGCTTCAAGGGGTTCGCCGATTGTGGCATTGTGCGTTCGTAAGTCGCGGAAGAGAGACGATGCAAACAGATGGTCTCAGTCCAGAAATCTCAATCGAGATATATGGGAGGTTTGAGGAAGGCGAGTGTATTGAGTAAATGTAATTTGGCTCTCGGGAGCGAATGCCCCGTGACAGTGATGTGATCTGTATAAGTACCGGATTAGACCTATCTGGATAAAATGCCTTAGTTCTATACCCTTTTGTTCAAGTTCTCCGCATGACCTGCACTGAGCAATTTACGTCACACTCAATTCTCTCCAATTTGCCTCTTCGCCTTGTTGGTTGTCCACTTGCATAAATCCAGAGGACCTATCGGAGCAGAGCGGGTTTGGTCTCCGCATCCGATCAAATCGTCTCCGAAGATGTGGTACAATGCTGTCGTGGAAGCTTGAGCTCAAGCGACAACCCAGAATCACCTAGGCTCGCGCTAGAAAAAAGTGGCCCTCACCCGAGACTCGGTACGGGGCGAGGCCGGGGCAGATGTCTGTCACCTTGGCAAATGATTACATAAGTAAGATTACGGTTTCCTAGCATAATACGAAGCCTTAAAGCTCGGATACGACCCTTTTACAAATATTAGGAGTAATAAGAGTTCGATAGTAGATTTATAATAAAAGAACTCTATTACGCGATAAAGGGAGACTTTTCGTAAATTAGAGGCGAGAACGATATAAACATACTTTTTAAGTAAGAGGCATTTAAAGTATTTAAGAGTAGCTACTAAACATAACTTATATAAATATATAGGAGATACTAATATATATACTAAATTTAAGTTACTTAAAGTTAGAGTACCTATGATTTTTCTCGGTACGGTAGGTTTCTCGCCACTTAGTGTCATGGATGACATACCTACACCATGGATGTAAGGCCTAGCGCCACGGGTATAGTTTGCCCAATGCGGCTTAGCGTCCGCATGTGCGTACTCTTCGTGTGTTACCTGCATGTATCGTAGTTTTCCTCCTTAGTTTTCTAGTCCTTAGTCAGATAGGCTATTCCATAGCCTACCGACCCTGTTGCCATTGCCAGCTACCTAGCTGACGTCCAGATGCTCGTGACACTAGTATACCTAGGGTCGCAACAGTTTTGCTGGAATAAGCTCTTCCTTATCCACTGTCGGAATTTATATCAGCGAGATCAAAGCCGCGGGATAGGCTAGAGTGTACGTACGTTGTATATAAGTGATATGTCTTGCTCTGTAACGGTGCTACCGGTTATTCGGGTAAGCCCAGCGAAGAACCTCTCGGCCTAGGAGTTTAGAGATTCCATGGTCATCCGCCTGGAGGGGTCGAGCACGCCCTTACCAGTAGAGGCATAGAAGCGAAAGAATTCCTTTGTAGTAGTAATATTGAGAGGTGGGAGCCCTGCTCGAAGACTCTGTGATCCTGTAGTGTACGGGGCGTCGACTGATATCGTATCATCAGCACACGATGGTCGATTTAACGTTGGCTTTTTCCTTGAGATAAGCTACCCACCTAAGTAGGATGGTTAGTTAAAAGCTCTTCAGTAACCGCGTCGACGTCCAAACTTACACCTCGTCGCGATCCAGCACACATTTCTGATCTCTTATAGTCTTCGGCACGTATTGGGTGTGGTCCTCTTTGGTATCCTCTTCGTGGTGGGCTCCATAGCTGTAGCCGTTCGCCTCAGCTCTCTTGCAAATCTCTTCATGTGATTCCTTCGTGCGACCCATGTTTTTGTAGGACGAAATGAAGTGTCCAGTGTGACTGCAGGATCAAGACTGCCGGCTTGGTTGTGAGGGCAAGAGTCGAGGAGCCAGAGAAGGTGGTGAGCCAAAAGACTTCATCACCCGTGTGGGGTGTTATACCACCTGGGTCGGGTGGCCTGTCGGCCTGGCTCACCCAGCTTCCCTGCTAAAGCGGTACATTGAGCTGGGGGTACATTTTTCATTGCTTGACCCGCTAATCCATGGAGACACTTCTCGCCAGATTCTCCGATAATGCTTGACATGAACTTTGAAACAGTCCTGGAAGGCCGAGGACGAGCCCGGAAGCAGCCCCCTGGGCACTCCCCCAACGGTGTCCCCCGGAAGCAGCCTCCCGGGCGTGACCCTGACGTTACCCCCGAAGTTTTACCCCGCTAGTTCGCCGCTAAGCCTAATAGAGAGGCCTGTACGCGTTATACCTACCTACTATCATCCTTTGGTGGTTTGATTTTGTCCTAGTGTCAATTATCGTCCGCCGTAGACGTCGGCACCCCCAAACTTTCGCCCGCCGGAATCACCTTTCGTGACTCAACGACAATGGAGGAAGCGCATTTGTACAATAGCCTTTGATTTTCATTACTCTTTCTTATTATCTTCTTTGCTACCCAAGACCACACGTTTGAAACTAGAGCTGCATGACATCGCCCGAGGCGCAGGCACCTGTCACTTGCCCTCATCTTACATAAGTAGCACAGGGAGCTTCCAGTTCCCAATTGCAACAAGAAACAAAGCTTCTCTTTTCTTTTTTCCAGCGTCCTCCAGCATTCGAAAATTCAAAGCTCTTGAGGTCAACATCAACCCATCGACAAGGTCTATCATCACGGGGGCAGACAGGCAAGCAGGAAGGCTTTCAACACTGCCTGCCTCGCGCAATCCACTGCTGTACTCATCGCAATTCTCGGAGACTCCAGGAGCAGTTGCAGGCAGTCATCATCTTGGCCGGCGACGGGCGTTCTCATACATAATCGTTTCCCCGTGTTGCCCCGCTTCCACGGTTTCCCCACAAAAACGGATTGCGACAGGAGCGCGAGAACGCTGCAGCTGCATAATCACCTAGCCTCGCGCAAGTTGCGCGGGGTGAGTAAAGATAGCTGCATCCCCCACGGGGTATGGCCTATAGTCTGCAGCATAGATTCGAGACGCCGAAGAACACTTCTGATGACTTATCCCCCACACATACACCGCCGAGCGAAGGCGAAACACCACTCAGCCGCGATAACGTTTTAGATGGAGTCAGCAAACGGCCACAGGATATCTGTTCGGAGGACACCGGGCCTAGGAATGCTCTGGGGATATCTCAGCTCTTTCATAGAGCGTCAGACACAGACCTACAAGGGCTTGCGCCCACTCAAGACAGGGGATATGCAGTTACACAGCCAATCAACGTGCCAATGTCTTCGGCTGCGGACGGCATGGAGCGGCCTCCAGATAAAAGTGACGAGGCTGAGTATAGATATCATGAATCCTCATCTTTGCAAGAGTTCATGAGAAAAAGAAGACCATCCATAAGCTTTCACCCGCAGGTTACGCTGGATACTGGCCACCATCGACCTTTGCAGGAACCATTGCCAAAGCTTTCAATCAACACAAAACCTAGAGGCCGCCCTACCCCACAGGAAAGACCGCTTCATCCCGTAAGATCACCGCCGCCGAGATCTCATAGCGAGTCAGCCTGTAGGGAGTACGACAAGGGCACGGGCAAGCTTCTGGACCAAGAATCCCAAGAGCCATCGCAGAGCGTAAGCGTTGATTCACCAGGCGAGCGTCTCCGGTGGCCATTGCTGCAGTCAACTGTTGACAGTCTCGCACGCGAGAACCAGCACGCAGCCCTAGAGCAAGGTGCCTCCCTGACATCAAATTCTACGGTATCTACTGCAGCTTCAGGACCGCGGACACCGCCCGAAGGCATGGATCTCTTACTCTCTCCTCTGTCTGCCTGCTCTCCCTTCCCCTCCTTTCCGTACCCAACCTCCCTCGAAAATTCGAGTGCATGGCCTAAAAGTCATCGGTTACCTTCTGCTTCAAGATCGGCAAGCTACACATTCGAAAGATATTCGGGCATCCGGCAAGGCGTGCGTTCAGGATCGCGACGTTCAACATCATCATCAAAATCGCCTGCTACCGCTTTCCTCTCGAGATTCGCGAGAGAACAACAGGAAGCTCTTTCGGACCCCGATAGCGAAGGACAAGAGGTTGGAGAGTACGTTATCGGCAAGCAGGTCGGCTTTGGAGGTTTCAGTACAGTCAAAGAGGCATACACCCTGGAAGGCGACGAGCGTATATGTCGCGCTGTGAAGATTGTCCGCAAACAAGTATCCGGCAAGAGTGAGCTGGAGAACGAGCAATTCCAAACGGATTTTGAACATGAAGTCAGTCTCTGGCGCTGCCTGGGTCACCGCAACATCCTCCCACTCATCGAGGTCTATGTCACCAAGTACGCCACCTTCTGTTTCACGAAGCTCAATACAGGAGGAACACTCTTTGACTTGGTACGGGCGAATCGACACGGGCTCAGTCGGGACCTTGGACGGCGTTATGCTTATCAATTGGCATCTGCTATTCGCTACCTACACGAGGATGTTCGGGTGGTACATCGGGACATCAAGCTCGAAAATTGCTTGATTGACATCTCTGACCCTGACATCGCCAAGGATGGAGGAAATCTGCTCCTTTGTGACTTTGGCTTGGCGGAGTTTGTCACAAGTCGGACCAGGCCCAGTTCGCCTGACCCATATAAGGATGCGGCGGATCGGCGGCCGCTTAGGAACATTGGTCCATCGGAGACGAGTACATCAATCGCAGGGAGCCTCCAGTATGCCTCCCCAGAGCTCATCATGAGTCCAGCAGGCTTTCTGAGCTCAGTGGCAGATATGTGGGCCTACGGCGTGGTGATTTATGCACTCCTCGTCGGCAAGCTACCTTTTCAACATGCCTTTCAACCGCGAGTACAGATGTTGATCCTTGCTGGCCAATGGGATCTGGACGCCCTCGAGAAGGCAGCTGGATGCGCAGGTTACGAGGATGAGGTTGTTGAATTCGTGAGCCGATGCTTGGATATGCAGAGCGAGGATCGCTGGACGATTGGTCAAGTCCTCAGGAGTCGCTGGCTGCACGGCTGCCAGGAGATGCTGGAGGAACTACGCGAAAGCTGGAAGCTTTGAGGGATCTATTACATGGCTATAGAAATGATGAACGCAACACGACTTTTGGAATGATTGGAACGGAGTCTGGATTCGAATTGGCCGGTTGTACAACATATACCAGCGAATCTACAGCGGAGCGCCTGAGCGATGAGGAATTGAATTTTTGACGAGGATACCCCTACACTGCTTGCGAGTATAACTACATTTGTCTTCTACCATTGTATCTTGAAGCGCTTCTGCCTGCGTTAGCGTGTCTGACTGTTCTGTTATTTTGATTTGTATAGACTTTGTATTGACTACGATGTCTATCACTGAGGCTCCTCTGCCCAGATTAGTGCAAGTGTAAATTCGTCATAGTTTACGTTCGCCCAGTGTTTTGCTGGCTGGGCCAGATACACGTGCTGTATGACATGTGAATTCGAGGCGATAGGAGAAGAACGGACTGCCTTGGGATCTTGGCCAGCAAATCGTATGATCGCCAGCGCAGACCGCATCCCGGTCACACTCCCCTTCGCCAAGGTGAACGCTATCTTAGCCTCTTGGCGCTAAGACTTACATAGTATAAGATTTTCAACCTCTTAATCGATTCCTTCAGTCTCGTGGTACGCGGCGCCTACCGAGGTATATTTCACAATTGATCCGCTTAAATGCGAGCTCGATAGAACACCAATGCATACACTGCCAGGCTCATTGTCCATGCAACACCGGAGAAAAGAGAGACTGCAGTGTGTTTGGATGTCACCAGAGAAGTCACCGAATCCTCCTTTCAGCATCCCTACCACATTCGCGGGTTTATCTGCATTGCACCGACGCTGAAATCTCTGTACATTTGCTCGAGGGATCTTGAACATCTCGCACATCAACTACAAAACCTTGTAAATAGGTGGGAGCGGCGACTGGGCGCAACCAGAAACCGTATGCTGCGACATCGGCTACCCGTTTCATTGCCTAAGGAAACAAGTGATTGGGGTATATCAGCATACAGAATACAAGAGAGAAAGAGAGGGAAACGACCTTAAGAGATCGATAGTGAATTGGAATCAAATATACCCACATTAGGATCCGGTTCTCACAATGACGTGGGACCAACTCTCCGTGAACAGGCCCCATTGGGCCTACCTTATCATTGGAGGCTTCACCAGCCTGTTCATGCTAGTGTCATTGTTCGTCAAGGAGAAGATGTACATTGGCGAAGCCACGGTAGCCACCATTTGTGGCATCATCTTCGGCCCTCATGCCGCCGATCTTTTCAACCCCTTATCATGGGGGAACACAGATCAGATCACATTAGAATGCTCTAGGGTTGTACTTGTGGTGCAATGCTTTGCCGTCGGTGTCGAATTGCCGAAGGCATACATGGAGCGGCATTGGAGATCAGTGTTGTTCTTGCTGGTGCCGGTCATGACATTTGGATGGCTCATCACCAGTCTGGTCATCTGGTGGATGGTAACGCCATTGAGCTGGCTAGAAAGTCTGGTGTGTGCAGCATGCGTCACGGCGACCGATCCTGTCTTGGCCTCATCAGTTGTTGGAAAAGGGAAATTCGCCAAACGGGTGCCGAAGCATCTCCGGGATCTACTCTCTGCTGAATCTGGTTGCAACGATGGCATGGCATTTCCATTCATTTATCTTTCTTTCTATCTGCTTCATTACAACCTTGATGCAAGCCAAGTCACCTACTACTGGATCACCCATACGATCTTATATGAGTGCATATTTGGGGCTACGTATGGAGTGCTCATCGGCTACATCGGACGTCATATGATCAAGTGGGCTGACAGACGAGGATTGATTGATAGAGAGAGCTTCTTGGTATTTTATTTTGTGCTTGCTCTTTTCTGTGCTGGAACCGGAGCTACGCTTGGAACAGACGACCTTTTAGTGGGCTTTGCTGCCGGAGTGGGATTCAGTAATGACGGATGGTTCACGGAGAAAACCGAGGAATCGCACGTCTCTAACGTTATCGATCTACTGCTTAATTTGACTTACTTCGTCTATTTGGGCTCTATCATCCCTTGGGATCAGTACAACAACCCATCAATTGGCTTGACGCCTTGGAGACTTGTGGTCATTGCCATCTTCGTCATTTTCTTCCGACGTATACCTATCATGTTAATGCTCAAGCCTCTCATTCCAGATATCAAGACCTGGAGAGAAGCTTTGTTCGCTGGGCACTTTGGCCCCATTGGCGTAGGTGCTATCTTTGCAGCCATCCTGACGAGAGCAGAATTGGAAACGGATACTACAACCCCATTAGCAGTGATACCTAACGACCCCAACAGCCACAATTATGCCATCGTCCAAGTAATATGGCCGCTTACAACGTTTCTGGTAATTACCTCGATATTAGTCCATGGATCATCTATCGCGGTCTTCACTCTTGGCAAGCGCATCAACACCTTCACGCTTACGATGTCGTACACACAAGCTAACGAGCCCACTTGGATGAATCGGCTTCCAAGGATTCAGTCCACTGCGAAGACGATGTCAAAATCCAAAGAGGAGCTTGTTAGTGAGAATTCTTCAAACGAAAAGCTACCCGAGTATCCACCAGATACGCTGCCTCCAATCGGAATGCCAGGGAACTTCTTGCGTCGACAGAAAGAAGAGGATACGCCTCTCGAGAAGCCAAAAGCAACACGAAGGAAATCCAAATGGGAGTCAGGGATGGGCCCTGGCGGACGGATTGAGCAATCTGCAATCACCCCGCAAAGACGCTCGTACCCTATGAGCACATCAGAAGAGTCGTCTGACACGCTCAAGGAGAAAGAGAGTCCATCTGGTAGCCAGGAGTCAGACGAGCCTCCGGATCAACTGGAGATGGAGATCGCCCAAGAGAAGCGCGATGCCGCAAGAGAAGGGAGTGGCTCTAAGTATATCGAAGAGCCTGAAGTAGAAGCCTACGAAGAAGGTAATGATCTAGTTGTTGAGGACGAGGAAGGGGAAGTCCTAGCCACTCATCATGTTAGAGGCGAGTCGAACGCTCAGAAGGATCAGCATATCCGTGATGATGTGACGGCTCTCCGCAAAGAAACAAGCGGTGAACATGCCAAGGGCAAATTTCATCCCCATGAGAAGACGGAGGGCGAAGAATTGGAACACAAAGCAGGACAGGCATTGGAGCATCCGGAGCAGACTTCACGGCGATTGCTGAAGAAGTATGGTCACTGGGATGGGTGGAAGCGGAAGCACCATGGGGGCCCAGCCGAAGAGAAGCCCGAAGCACCAGAACACAAACGCGTCCCTGCACATGCCTACCAGTTTGGCAATACCGTCATCGTAGAAAACGAGGATGGAGAGGTCATCAAGAAGTACGAGCTTAACAAGGACAAAGCGGAGCGAGGTGGAGTAGGTGGCGGCGTGCAGGATGGACATGGCCATTTCGACACAGGACCGATGCGCCAAGGCCTGAAGCGTATGGGTACGTGGGCTCATATCGGTCACAAGGATGATACACCCGAGCATGGTCCAGCAGGTGAAGGCAGTAGTCAACAGAGGAAGCGAAAGCAGCCTGCTATCGACCCTGACGATGACCGCATTCGGTTCACTGTCGGCACTGGTGGGCGTCGGATGAGCAAGCAAGATTTCATCAAGCAAATCCAATCAATGGACCCTAAGGCACGCATCCAGGCCGTCGATGGAAGCGATGTCCCCGACTCCGTCAAGCACGAGGTTCGCGTAGATGCGGTGCAGGAGTCCCGTCAATCCCGCCCTACTAAGGTCCATGGATCCACGCTAGCATCGGTAGACGAGCAGGAGCCTGCGAACAAAGAGATGCCGATAGTGCGAAAGTTCAGCGCCGCCGAAGATCGACCCCGTGGCAACGAAGGCTTGACCCTGGTCGACTCCAACGAGCAGGATATCCCCTTCCACAACATCCCCGAAAGCATCCAAAACCGCGCCGGCGGGGAAGAAACAGCCGCCCAACGCCGCCGCCGCCTCGCGCTCTCCCGCAAAGACTCCGACGACGACGGCACCGAGCGTGTCCCGCCCCAGACGACGGCGGGTCTCGGCCCCGGCCGCCTGTCGCGGAATCCCATGTCCGTGCTGGGTTCCAAGCAGGCGGAAGAACCGCAGGGGGAAACGGCGGCCGAACGGCGGCGACGGCTTGCCGCTCTTGGCGAGGGCGATGATGATGTGGCGGGTGTAGAGAGTAGCGATAGCGAGGATGATGGGGGGGAGAGGAGGCCGAGGGGAGGTCGTGTGCCGGTTCCGGAGCCGGGGCCTGGGCCTGTGGAGGCGAGGAGGGGGATCCGGTTTGCGGAGTCGCCGGCTGTGAGTTTGGGACGGGTGCAGTGGGGGGATGAGGTGGGGAGGAAGGGGGGGAGGAAGTAGGGTGTGTGTGGTGTGGGCTTTTTTGGAGGAGATTGGTTTGGGGATATGGATGGAGCTTCGGATATATATTTGGATCATTGGAACGGCGATTCTTGCGATGTGACGGATTTCAGAGATATCTTACGAAGAGGACGCTTTTTGGGCATGCACAGCATATTGGAATGAAGCGAGATCTTGAGATTTCCTTACTACATCACATAGTTATTGGATTGTGTAGATTCTTTTAAATATGATATTTGAACCTTGATTCTCATTATCGTGACGGACAGCTCGCCCCCATTGCCTCCTCCACTTGGCTTTTCGATTCAGTTGTGATTCATATCGATAGATTGATATGATGAGGATTCTCACTAATTAGCCTTTTTAGGTGAAGATTGAGATTATGGCGGTGTTCGGAGCGTTGTTTGAGAGCTGGTATTTTTTTGGACTGAGTATGGAATGAACGCTTGAAATTTCTGGACTGCTACAAGCGTTGCGAACGTATGATGTAGCGTGTGGCGTTGGCAGTGCTTGAGGGATTGCGGTAGAAGGTGTGCTGATAAATGTTGTATGTTTGTTATGGATGAGATTGCTGTTGTAGCAAGCTTTGACGTTCTGATGGGGATCTTGGTATATTTGTGGTCGATATGGTTGTGGACTCGACGTTGCGAGGAGTATCTAGGCTCCGAGGTTCCGCTAAGACTTCGCTTGTCGTGTTGAATGAGTATGAATGTTATTAGATCAGTTGTGGTAGGTGTTGCCGCTTGAGTCTTTGTCAGGGGTTTGTTGTTTACAGCATTCGCTGAATAGTGGCAGATCATGATGGGCTTCCATCAATATCCTTGGGAATGTCTGATGGTAACCTCTATTTCAAAAGAGAGGAAGAATTCTTGTTCGCTCGAACGGTTTTGGGCTCCGCTCCAGTTTCATATTCTGCTGAGCTGGGGATTGATCTCCTGGACCCCAATCGTTCGCCCCTTGGCTCCTTGAAATCCTGCCTACCACAGTATTGCATTGAGAAGGACGGTGGGCGGGCATAGAAGGTAGACAACGGCGGGCTTTAGCTTGTGCACCGTACCCTGGCTCACCTACCCTCAGCTCCAATCGAAGTCGTCAAGATCACCGAGGGTACCGTCTCCTAAATCATCCGTCCCACCCATATCGAAATCCTCAAAGAAGTTGTCGAAGGAAGTCTCCGTCGTCACTGTGTTATTCGGACCTTGAGCAGGGGCCCCCCTAGTGGTGGTAGCAACGCGCTCAGGAGGAACGGCTGAGGTTTGCGACGTTTCAGCTAGTGTGGTTACCGCGGACATGCTTATGTTGGAGAAGTCTGTGTCCGTATTGAGGTAATTCTCCAGTCCAGGAAGAACACCTTCGATATCTTCGTTGGCGTTGAGGGATAAGTTGGTCAAGTCAGCATTGTTTGCGTTGCTCATGGTGCTGTTTTCGAAGCTAGTGTCGTTCATGATGCTTTGACCCATGGCAGGATCGGTGGAGACACCGAAATCGAAGTTCAAGGCATCCTCAGCGCCATCCATGTCCGTATCGTTGAACATGGAGTCAAAGTCAATATTCACAGCTTCTGACATGTCGACTGGTGCCTCTGCCGCCGCTCCCGGCTCTGTGAGCTTGTTTTCGGCACCATTCGTTCCCTCTCGTGAGTGCGTACTTTCATCTGGTGGCATCGTTATCGCAAGACCCATTGAGTTTGCCGAGTCCTGGGGCATGCGTAGCTCAGTGATGACTTCTTCCTGATTGGCGTTCCTGGGCGCCTGCTCATTGGTGGGACTTGTTCCTGGTGCGGCAGCATTTGCACCTGGGACTGGAGTTTGCTCAACGGCTATGTCTGTCATTAATTGGAGAGCCTCGGTGCCATCGACAGCGTCGTCTATAAGCGTTTCCTTGGCGTGGATCTCAGTCTCTGGCTGGACAATATCCCCGACTCCATTGAGTGGGCTAGCATCCATGGCAATGCCATTAGCATGGTCCCTCTCAATACGCCTCTGTTGGATTAGTCGCAGATCTCTCTCCATAATTGCCTTTGCTTGGAGCTAGGGGCGTGTCAGCTATGGCCACTTAACAGACTGACCAAATGGCAACATGGGGACCGGGCTAGGTATGGCGTGAAGGAGAGCAGGACTATCAACGAGTGCTTACAATGTCGACTTCAATCTCATCGAGAGCATCATGGAATCGCTGATTGGCGACGGTCACGATCTTTGTAATGCGCATCTTGGAGAGTCCCGTTTGCTTGGCATTATGACATTCGGGATCCATCAGTATCTTAGCAGCCTGCAACAGCTGCAATTTGTCAGTTTTGAACCTTTCAAATCCTGGTCTTCGTCTCAACATACAACAAGATTGAGCATAGCAGGTAGAACCTCCAGAGGATGCTGGGGACTTTGCATGTCCGCCATCTTGTTCTGGGTTCGAGCGAGAACTCAGCGGCCTCAAACAAGGATCAAAGGGAATCAGAAGCAGGGAGATTGTATGGTAGGTGTTTGATATGCTCATAGATAGAGACGGTCTATATAGAAATGAAGTAACATGTCCCACTCTGCCAGAGAGCCGAACTATTTATATGAATACGGTAGAAACCAGCCCCCTCGGTCGTCGAGTGAAGCTGCAGCCGAACAGTGGAAGTCAGCAACGCCAAGCGGCTAAACCGTTGTCCGACTAGCACTCCCGAATGGTCTCCTTCCGAGGTTCCCCCCAAAGTGACAGGAACAATGGGGAATTCATATTTGTAGAAAAGAGAAGGATATTGGCAGTGAAGCTTGACAATGTTAAGTAGACCCTTCATACATACACCACAGTTTCTTCAGATCAATGAACTTCTAGTCAGGCCACAGGGTGCACGCTTTCCCTCACCCAGACTAGAGCGGCAGCCAACGTGCCAAGCTAGTTCTAGTTTTGTGGGAGCTCTTGGAGAAATCCCACCACCTCTGCTTCCCTCTCTCTCCCATCTCCATCGAATACATCCACCATCGACTTTCGGCGCCAGGGACTTGAGTGGTTTTCCATTCCTCTCTCTTTCCTTCGTCTTTTCTTCGTCTCCTTGGGTCTCGTTCTGCTTGTGCCGTTGCTTCCTCGTCGATCCTTCGCCAGGCGCTAATCGAATACTCTGCGGTCCTTGCCCATCAGCTTTCTCCTTGCAAATAGCTTACCCAGCCTTACCTGTACCCAATCAAGCACACGCGACGACACAGGTTTCATCCAACATAGCCGCCCACCGCCCCTTATCGATCCTGAACTTGTACGACCGTGTTCGGAGGTAGCCCCAAGCCCGTCTTTAGGGCAATCTTCACTCTCTAGCTACAGCTTCTTTTGCCGTCCTAGCACTACGTTAGGACTTCTCCGTTCTTCGGCTCTGCCACATGCCCTATCTGGACAATATGTCGACACCGTCCTCGATGCCCCTCCCTCCCCCACCGATCTTTGCAGGAGCTCCCGGCCAGCAGCAGTATGATATCGGAACGACCAATGGTCAAGGCAACCCCGCCCACATGCCGCCTCCGCCTCTGCCTCCTATGGTCATTCCACAGAACAACAACCCGATACCAACTGCCATTACCTCCCCAGGGGGTGATTCAAACGGCATGATGTCGCCCTCATCAGCCACGGGCAGCTTCGTCCGCCGAGCAGCACCGGAGCCCAACAAACGTGCGCTCTATGTGGGAGGGCTAGATCCAAGAGTAACGGAAGATGTTTTGCGACAGATATTTGAGACTACGGGACATGTACAGAACGTCAAGATCATTCCGGATAAGAACGTTGGAGCCGTAAGTAGGGAGACTTTCTAATACCTTGAACGGAGCTGTTTATTGGTGACGCGGTATTCCCTCTTCGCTGAGCCAAACGCGCTAATAGCCGGTATCGGGGTTGATTTTCGCTGTCACATTTGCTTGCATCGCGCCCACAACACATTATATTCCTCCTCCCCACCACATCTTTCTCGTTTCACCCACTCTATTCGCTCCTTACATTTCTTTTGCTCATCAGCTTACCACGATTAGAGCAAGGGGTTTAATTACGGATTCATCGAATACGACGATCCAGCGTCGGCGGACAGAGCCATGGCGACTCTTAATGGACGTCGCGTCCACAATGCGGTCAGTGATATCTTACGCGCAAATCTCACCAGACATCGAACTAACAGCTTCAAAAGGAGATCCGTGTGAACTGGGCCTATCAGTCGAACAATAACAACAAGGAAGATACCTCTAACCACTTTCATATTTTCGTTGGTGATCTTAGCAATGAGGTCAACGATGAGGTCCTGCTTCAAGCTTTTTCGGCCTTTGGCTCTGTCTCTGAAGCCCGTGTCATGTGGGACATGAAAACTGGCCGTTCCCGTGGCTACGGTTTCGTTGCGTTCCGTGATCGTGGAGAGGCGGAGAAAGCACTGAGCTCCATGGACGGAGAATGGCTTGGGTCTCGTGCGATCCGCTGCAATTGGGCCAACCAGAAGGGTCAGCCGTCCATCTCTCAGCAGACTGCAATGTCATCTATGGGAATGACACCGACCACACCATACGGCCATCATCACTTTCCCACTCACGGTATGCAGAGCTACGAGATGGTCGTCGCGCAAACGCCCCAATGGCAAACAACCTGCTATGTCGGCAATCTGACTCCTTATACCACTCAGAATGATCTGATTCCACTCTTCCAGAACTTTGGATTCGTCGCAGAGACACGATTTCAGTCTGATCGTGGGTTTGCATTCGTCAAGATGGACACTCACGAGAACGCCGCGATGGCGATATGTCAATTGAGTGGCTACAACGTCAACGGCCGTCCTCTTAAATGCAGCGTAAGTGGTATCAGCTTCCTACTATGTCGAGTCTCGCTTAGTGAACGTGACACAGTGGGGCAAAGATCGTCCTCCAACCGGGCAATTTGACCAATACTCACCGCAGCAGCCTCAGACTCCATCATACACTCAACCATCGCCCGCCTATGCCTTCCCTCAATATGGCGGACCTCAGGGTATGGCTCCCCAAGCTGGACCTCATTCGGCTGGTCCAATGTCGGGGTATCCTCATCAACAGTCACCAATGGCGGCTCCAAGCCCTGCTGGTCGCGGATATCAAAGTTATGGTGGGCAAGGAGGTCCTGGCATGGCTCCGCAAGGGTATGGTCAAATGTCTCACAGTGCTGGAGCGGTGCCAGGTAGCGCCGGTGGATACGGCCGCCCAGATCATGTCCAAGGTGGTTATGGTGGTCCGCCACTCAGCGCTGGTGGATACCAGAATCAAACTAGCAGCTACGGCGGCTACCAAGGATGATTTAGATCAAAGGTTCTAACGACACGACCAGCGCATTCGTATATCCACGGTTCACAACAAATCAACATCTTCACTTAGACGACGGTTCTGAGATTGTTTCGAGTGAGGGCCAAACACATCTCGCATTGGCACGGCGGTACGATATTACATTTCAATGGTCTTGAATAATATTCACTAGCTCTACTGGCTTGATGGTGGTGGTCTTGATGGCGCGCTTTAATTACTTTCACAATTTCTTCCCTTCACTTCAGTTGATCTGGGTGTGTCTTGTGATTGGTGTCATTGTCATCATAAAAGAGCCTTCCATTTCATTGTAGCAGACATACTTCAGCGTACTGCAGCTTTGGATGAGTGACGAATCTCCTTCGTATGCTGTGCCAACTGTTGGGCCAAGATTCGCTCACGATACCCCAATGTACCTTAGTAGTCTTCTGCAGATGCATGATTTCAGAATGTCTCTTATATAGGGAAGCAGGAGATGGTATGCGTTGTAACCTCTCGAAAAGCACCTCACGTAATAACTAACATCATTGTCGTTTGCGCAGCCAAGTTATCTGTCTCAGTCTCCAAGATTGGGAATTTGTAGATCACCGCGTAGTTACTTCTGTTGTTACACGACCGAGGTCTTGAACTTAGCTGCCCTCTTGATGGACCTGAGCTGTCTCTTAGCTATCGATATCGTCGGGTATCATTCTGTAGAATAAACCGTCTTCCACGCAAAACTTGATCGGTGATATTGCCAAGACATGTAAGGCTGAGCAAGATCTGTTTATTGGCGCTCGAGAGGCTCCATATCCAACAATATCATTGATCTCGCAATTCAACGACGTTATGATCGGCCTACGCATCCACCAGCGGACACATTTCGTCCCGTAATAGAACCTCACCATGAGCGCTCAGCGAGTCGTATCGCGCGCCGGGCGCCCTGCCCTTCGCTCCCCTGTCGCTCGTCGCTACCTACACCATCGTCCAGCTTCTACAGCCGGCGGACTATTCCCTACTCACAGCTCCACAGCTCTAAGGTACGGTAGGAGACGGGCATGGCCGTTTGGTACTTCCTCAGTCCACGAACTCACGGTAGTACGAAATGCTTCCTTCGCCAGAGTATTGCCAAGCCTAGCACTCAAGCTCGTGCGAATACCGGCCATGTTTGGCGCTGCCTTGATCGGAGGACTAGCATACTTGCAATATCAAGCTACGCAGGCTGGGAACTACGCTTTGGACGCTTTACGAAAAGGAGGGGACCTTGCTAGTACTACAGCCGGAGGCATATTTGACGGCGCGAAGGGCATTCTAGGGCAGACCCAGACCGGGTGGGAGAGAACAAAAGAGGGGATCGAATTGCCGGGTTGGATGAAGGGAGTGTTTGGTGAAGGCGAAAAGACAGGCGGTGGCCCAGGCGGTGGTGGACCAGAGCCAAACCAGAGCAAAGCTGGAGCTGCAGCTATTGCTGGTACTGGAGCTGCATTTGGATATACTCTTAGTCCGGAAGAGGACGAGAGAAGTGCTGAGGAAGGTGCAAGAGATGATCAAATGATGATGCTAACGAAGAAGATGATTGAAATACGAAGTATTTTGCAGGTAGTGGGGCAATCGAACGCTCTTGTCTTGCCGTCGATTGTGGTGATAGGATCTCAGTCCTCGGGAAAGAGTTCGGTCTTGGAAGCTATTGTAGGACATGAGTTTCTGCCGAAGGGATCGAACATGATTACCAGACGGCCAATTGAGCTTACGCTCGTCAACACGCCCGACGCACATGCCGAGTATGGAGAATTCCCAGCGCTAGGACTAGGCAAGATTACGGACTTTGCGAGTATTCAGAAGACATTGACCGATCTGAATCTGGCGGTGCCGGCGGAGGATTGTGTAAGCGATGACCCAATTCAACTTTCCATATACTCGCCCAATGTGCCAGATCTTTCTCTCATAGATTTGCCAGGATACATCCAGGTGTCGGGACTGGATCAGCCGCTCGAGTTGAAGCAGAAGATTGCGGATCTGTGTGATAAGTATATTCAGCCACCGAATGTTATACTGGCTATTTCTGCTGCAGATGTAGACCTGGCAAATTCCACGGCGCTGAGGGCGAGTAGAAGAGTGGATCCGAGGGGTGAGAGGACCATCGGTGTGGTGACGAAGATGGATCTCGTTGAGCCCGCTAGGGGAGCTAGCATCCTCAGTGATCGAAAGTATCCTCTACGCCTTGGGTATGTCGGTGTCGTGAGTCGTGTGCCACTGACCACGGCAGGGTTGTTCTCGAGAGGAAGCGGTAACATTACCACTGCTATCACAAAGAATGAGAGTGCGTTCTTCTCTGCCCACCCATCAGAGTTTGGGCCAGATTCAGAGCTAGCGGTTGGCACTACAACTTTGCGGAAGAAGCTCATGCACGTTCTCGAGCAGACAATGGCGGCAAGCCTTCAAGGTACTAGCGAGGCGATACGTCAGGAGCTCGAGGAGGCTACGTATGAGTTCAAAGTTCAATACAACGATCGACCTTTGAGCGCCGAGTCTTACCTTGCCGAGAGTCTTGACGCATTCAAGCATTCGTTCAAAGAATTCGCAGAGTCCTTTGGCCGACCCCAAGTTCGCGAACTGCTCAAAGAGGAACTGGATCAGCGTGTCCTAGACCTCTTAGCACAACGATACTGGAACAAACCCATCACCGATCTCTCTCCTGCGCCCATCGAGCCAGACCCGCTCAGCAGTTTACCCCGGGCCGATCCCGAATCGCTATATTGGCATCGTAAGCTCGAGGCATCATCCTCCACCCTCACCAAACTTGGTATTGGACGTCTCGCGACGACCGTTGTGGCGAACGCGCTTCAATCCGAAGTCGACCGCCTGATCAATGCTTCCACCTTTGCTACTCACCCCTTCGCTCGCCAGGCTATCGTGGATGCATCGTCTGGAATTCTGAATGAACGCTTCTACAGCACCAGCGACCAAGTCGAGAATTGTATCAAACCGTACAAATACGAGATCGAAGTCGACGATGCTGAATGGGCCAAAGGGCGCCAGAACGTGTCGGCGGTACTCAGGAAGGAGCTCAATGCATGTGAAGCGGCACAGAAGAACACCGAAAGTGCCGTGGGAGGCAAGCGAAAGTTGAACGACGTCATGGGCTTCATTGACCGTGTGAGGCAGGGGGAGGTAGTACTCGAAGGTGATGGTGTCGGTGGTGGAGGCGGATTCAGTGCTGCTTTGTTGGCAAAAGGTAACATTCCAACCTCTTTTTCCTCCCAGTAAACATGCTGACAAGATCTGCATACAGGACGGGAAGCAGTCTTCCTCCGAGACCGAGCTTCGATCTTGCAAATGCGCCTCCTCGCCCTCAAATCCCGCCAATGCTCCCAACCGCCCTCGCTCTCCCCGCACCACGCCTCCAAATACGCCTGTCCGGAAATCTTCCTCGACGTCGTCGCCGACAAACTCACCTCCACAGCCGTCCTGTTCCTGAACGTCGAACTCCTGTCCGAATTCTACTACAATTTCCCGCGGGAGCTGGATAGCCGGTTGGGCAGGGGTTTGAGCAAAGAGGATGTCGAAAAGTTCGCGAGGGAGGATGGGAGGGTGGCGAGGCATTTGGATGTTGTGAGGCGGAAGGAGATGTTGGAACTGGTGTTGGGGAAGATGGAGGGGCTGAGGGAGATTGAGACGAGGGAGGTGAGGAGGGAGAAGGAGAGGGTGGTGCAGAGGGGGAGTGCGAGGAAAGAGAGGGAGAAGGGGTGGAGTTTGTTCTAGGGTCGTGAGTGTGGTCCTTTGGGAGTTGTGTATCCTCTTGATGGGTATTTGCACTGGCGAGGCGTCTGGCGTTGGGGGGTGTGAGGAGCGAACGTGGGCTGAGATTGTGCTGTGTACTTCTGATTGTAATACCCAGCTCTTTTTTAGCGGGTTAGGGGAAATGACGGGATGAACCCGTGCTATTTTAGGTTCTGTGTTCCTAAATTGTGAAGTTGTCAGGACATTTCCATCATTTCCCGGTGGGTAGACTGAATCATACCATAGCGCGCAGTCCTGCATTGTAGATATTATGCTACACCCCATCAAAATAGACATTGGCAAAATATCGTGCGTTGAGTAGAATATATTTCAACCCTTCTATTTAGGAAATTACTAGTATCTGCTATCTCCTACCTACCCTCTACCCTTCTACCCTGATACCACCCTAATCCTTAATCCTTAATCCCTAATCCCTAATCCCTAATCCCCTCTACCCTCTCTAATCCCCTCCCTAGTCCCCACTCCCTATTCCAAATCCCAAATCCCCTCTACCCTCTACCCTCTACCCTCCTATTTCCCTATCCCCCATCCCCCATCTACCCTTCACCCTTCACCATAATCCCCACTCCCTATTCCCCACTCCCTATTCTAAATCCCTCCATCCCTATTTCCCAATCCAATTCATTACACCAGTATCCACCAATTTTCAATCCAATCCAATCCAATCCAGTCGCAGCATACAACCTATGTGGGCTTTATGCCTATGGCAGCTCTCTCTTATCTAGACTTCAGAACTTCTTGATTGGATGTTTTGGTGTAGGGTTGGGTTTGGGATTTTGGGATTGGGATTGGGAGTGGGGAGGGTGGTAGGGTAGGGTTGAGGTGGTAGGGATGTACGTGTGGTTTAAGAGGATAAAATGAAGTGGAGGTGATAGGATACGATAGGATAGGGGTATGGTAGTGGGCATGTGTTGGGTGTGGCGATGTATCAGAAAGGGGGCTTATTGGATGTGCTGGATAGGGATGGCATTCGTGACTGATGGTTTGGAATTTGGGCTGGTTGTTTAAAGTATGAGTATGAGTAGGGGAGGGGGAGGCAGCGGGTTATTGACGGTTGCACGAGTGATGGTGGTAGTGGTGTAGTATGATGTGCAATCGTCGGAGTCAAATCAGGGTAGAACTTGCTTCACTGCGAATGGGAATTTTCCTAAATTGACGAAGCGGATGTTTTCTTGGGCTGTGACGAAACGGAGAGTATGTGACGTTGCAGGGTTCCATTAAGTATCGATTATTTATCCACATATCTAAGATTAGTCGAGGTGATATTTCTGTGGTGTTCCTTAAGTGAGATCGGGTGGGGAGATAATTGGGTCGTTGCTCGACCCTCTCATGAACGGTACCGCAGTGGCGGATGGAATCGGCAGAATATGCCGATTTTTGCATGCTGACACTGGAACCTGTTAGTATTGTAAAGTTGTGGACAGGGTTAGTGACCATACATGGCAATATTGCAAGGTTGACAGGCATACAATCCGGCAAAGGCGGGAATAAGAAATAAACCCTCAAGACGCCGTGAATGACGCAGAAAGCGGCAGTGTTGTTGGAGAAAAGGTTGTTATTCCACACCAGCGTCTTGTAGGGGTGATTACTCCACATGGACGTCTGATTCGAGACCTGCCAGGTCGCGTAGATGCTTTGGATATTGCTCGACGCGTTGAAACGCTGATAGACAGTTCCTGGAGACGTGGAAAAGACGGTTCCGCCCCCACCGCTCAGGGTACCGCTGTCGGACAATGAGTATACCATTGAGTTTGCGCAGACGACTGTTGTTTGGCCGCTGGCTAAGACGTAGCCTGAGAAGATGGTTGATTGTTGTCGGCGATGGATGTGCTGCGTGATTACTGAGGTGTGTTCTGCGTATCTGAGTAGGAAGCCTGAGAGATTGACGGAAGCTGAGGGTGATGCTCTAGTCCTTCGTTAGATCTCGCCGCACCACAGGAACAGTTCAAGGAACTTACGGAGAGCTCGTAGCGGCTATGGAGCCTGGAGTCACAACACTGGACGTAGTATTGGTCGTAATGCTGCTCTGGGTAGATGTCGAGAGGATTGGGATGGCGGAAGACGAAGACAGGCTAGAAGATGTGGCATTTATGGCATTCGATGCCGAAGTAAGTACTGTCAAACCTTGTGATCCAGAAGAAACTCCTCCATATCCAGAGCCACCTCTCCCACTGCCATTGAAACTGGGGCTGTCTGTAATATAAGGCGCAGCACAGGTACCTGTGTTTATGCGCACGGTGACAGTACTCTGAGTAAGGACCACGATAGGAAACGAAAGTTCTAAGACAAGGATGAGAAAGTCATACTTCATGACTACTTATTGCAAAGGCTTATCGGAGTGCTTCGAATAAACGCAAGGGAAAGATAATTGCGAAATGAAAACGAATCGTGAGGCAGCATCACGAGAATTTTGAGTAATGTTTTTTTAGGTGATCTCGTCTGCATTCCACTGACATGTCTGAGATTTCATCCTCATGACGATTGTCTCACTCATCCTCCATGATCAAAATCAGTCTTCCGTAACCACGCTCCCTGCCAGCATTTGGCGAGGATATCGTTGAGCGCCAGCTCGAGAAGATGGGCTTCCGTGTGGAGTACTGCGTATAGGAGCTTGCGACTAGGGGGGCCCCGATTAGAGGAGAAGACGTCGAGCCAAGGATCTCAGATCATCATAAGAATAGGACAGTCCTATCCCCAAACCTCCCATATCGATAACCATCCTCCCATCTTCCCTCCACTCCCCCCACCCCATGGCAACAACAAATGCCATTCCCCACCCACCTCCCCCTCACAACCTCCCTCCTAACCTACCCCATCCTCCTACGGCTCCTAACCGGCCCCAACCCCACCCCGCTAACCTACACAACAGCTCTAAAAGCAATCTCAACCCTCCACTCCCTCCTCATCACCACCCTCTCCCTAATCTACCTCCATAACTTCAACCAGACCTACCCCTCTAAACCACCCCCTCAAGTCCCTTCACAACCACCCCTCCAAAAATCCTACCCAAACGACACCAACAACCCAACCATAACCGCCCGCTCCCCCTTCGCCAACGCAATCGCCGGCCTAGAAGCCGGTTACCTCCTCCAAGACACCCTCGCCCTCCTGCTAAAAGCCCACATCCAACACACCTATGCCCACACCCACCACCACCAGCATCCCCACACGCCAAAACCCAACCCCAAACCCAAATCCAGCTACACCCAAACCCTCGACATCCCCCTCCTAACCCACCACCTAACCCTCGCCCCCCTCCTCCTCCTCCTCCACCACCGCATAACCCACCACCGCGAAAGCGGAATCCACGTAATCATCCAATTCCTCCTCATGAACGCCTCCACCCCCCTCTACAACCTACGCTGGTACCTGCGCACCTTTGCGCCAGCCCATAAACGCGCCATCCTCGCCACAGACATATCGTTCGCGATCGCGTTTTTCGTGGCGAGGATCGGGCTGGTGGGGGTGGTGCTGAGGGATTATGGGGCGTGGCATGGGATGGGGGCTTGGGAGACGTATTGGCGGGGTTTGAGGGTGCCGTGTCAGGTTGGGACGGGGGCGTTGGTGGGGGTGAATTTGGGGTGGTGGGGGGTTGGGGTTGGGAAGTTGGTGAGGGGGTTGTGGAGGGGTGGGTAGGGTTGTGCTGTGTTTGATGGAATTGGGAAGGTGATGATCTTTTTGCGGACCGGGAAAGACGCAGCAGCGCTGCCACTGATAGGGACACTTCGCGTTGGTTGTGAGGCAAGAGACTGCAAAAGGAGCCGTAGAATATTCATGCTTCGAGCGATCTACGACGTGTCAAACTATTGCTTCTCGACGACCAAGATTGGGACGGCATTTGTGGCAAAGACCTACTGATCTTGCCCTGTAATCTTTTGAAGCAACTATTGCACAGCTATTCAGTAGGTCAAGGTCTCATCCACAAATTCTCCCGTCATAATTTCGTCTCTCATAGATACCATACTGACATCAATCATCGTAGACAAATAGCATGCAGCATGCAACATGCGTATAAATCACCGCAAGAAATTCGATCCTGTCAGCTTCTCCACCTCCTTCAGACAAACCGCGGCCGCGATCCACGTAAAGCTCACCAAAGCTCCTACTTTCTTTCTGACCCTCGTGTTATTGCACGCCACATACAGACACGCAATGGACCGCTCCAACGCCTCCTCGCCACTTTTCCCATCGTCGCCGCGGGTAATGGAGTGCACAGTGTATTCTGTATCGCGCTCGTGTTTCTCTTTCATGGTCTTGGAGAATTCACGTTGGCGCTTGCTCTGGGCGCCGTTCTTGCCGAGTAGATTGCCGCTGAAGACTTCTATCTCCGAGACGAAGTGGTGAGGATGTGTGGAGTAAGAGAGCATTGTGTCCACAAGGTTCTCTTCGTAACTGGAATGGGTCAATAATGCACATTATCTCATCCGATCACGAATTCCACGACTTACTTGTCCTTGATGTCTTTTGCAAAGTCGATATAATGATGCCATTGGATCAAAGCTGTTCTATCGCGGACGTATACCCACACAGCATCCGTAAGGCTGCTTATGCTTTTGCCTTGCAGACCGGGGATCTTGGACTGCATCTGCAGTTGCTCGAAGAATCTTTGTTCGTCGATCTGACGGTAAAGTTTCCCAAGAATTTTGGGGCTCTCATAGTAACGGTATCTGGGCGGCTCATAGCTTGCCACCTCATCGAGTTCTGTATCCTCCTCGTTCGTGGGATCTTCTACTTGATCTTCTTCTTTCAGGTTGATTGTTTTCTCGATCAGGGCACGAGGACCGTGTGCTTGGAAGTCTGGACGGATCTTCGGAAATTTCGGCAATTTATTGAACATGACCTGTAAATTTCAGCATGGAACGCTAAAAGATCCTCTAATCTGTAGCCTGAATACGCACTGGGATTCCTGTCTTGGAGAAGTCAACGGCTGTTGAATGCAATTCCGCGAGATTAATGCAAACGGGGTCGAATGTTCCTAATTCACTCTGATCCGCCAGTATCTGGTGAAGTGTGGCGATCTGGGCCACCTTATCATTCTCCATGAAATTGATGAAGAAGTCCGTCATATCTGATCTTTCCACTGGGCGGCCTATGTCGACAGCAGTTGGTGTGGGGTAGTCCGCTGGGTGAGAAAGCCGTTTTGGATAAAGCGAGTTGTCGTATATTATGTTGTACAAATCGCCGTCTAGATCTCCTCCACTAAGTTGCGATGGTAAGTCTCGTTGGCCCTGGCTGCTAAAGACTATCATATTGTGGAGAGCTCGCAACGGGCTGTTTTTGGGTACATCCACGGCTGTAACGCACTGCACATCACCAGGATGCAGTGCAGGAGACCTTGTGATTACCACGTTTCCTGTGATAATCTCAATCTGAGCCCCTCTTTCCGTCTGAAAAGAACAGTAGATTGTGCCCTCCTGTAGGTGGGCGGTCTCGTCCATGATACCTAGGACCATTTAGCGAGTAAGCACAAGCACAGATAGTGGACGTACCGTATAATGTCACACCTTTCTCAACACGGATACGAGATCTATGCTTGATCTCACGAAGCTGAATAAGAACTGCTAATTCCAGGGTATCGCGCAAAAAGTCATCATCGGCGAAGGAGAAACCCATTGCCCATAACTTTCGGACCAGCCAAGGTAGTCGCGCTGCTTTGCCAACAAAATTCCGCTCCAGGAAGCTTGCTGCATTGATAGCAGACTGCGTAGTCATCCTGAGTGTCTCCACGGCGTCTGCTTGCAAAGCCAGGAAGGCTTGGTCTGGAACGTGAAGATCCTCGAGAATCTTGATCAATTGTCTATTCAAGTACATAGGCAGAGGCTTGAGCGCGGAGCCACATATCTCAATGTCCGCAACATCAGTCCCTCCAAATTTGATCATTGAAGGACGTAACCGGAGAGCGGCGCCTTCAAGCCTAGTGTCAAGGGATATCACGCCTTTCGCGCCTGCTGGCTATCAGTACCTCTGTCTTGGACATCGTCGATGCGTGAAAAGCAAATATGCTTTTCAAGACTCACCTTGGAAGCGGATCTGCAGCACTGTTGGTTTCATGCCTCGAGCTTGCGTGTATTTCTTCCATATTTGCTGGAGAACATCCGATGAGCAGGTCCCAACTCCGTCACTAAATGTTCGGTTGTTTCGCTCAACGTCCGGCATACGACTGAAAGCCTGTTCTGGGATACTGACGGAGCTGAACGTCTGCGAGAACGCTTGACCGATCCGAGCCGCGCATTTGGCCGGCGATCGGATCAAACTGAAATCCCCCAAAGCCTGGATAACGTTCTGAGCGAAGACCAGAGATCCATTTAACACAAAAGGAGCCATAAACCAACACGTCTGTGAACGGAGTGAAGAATGAGAGAAGCCCAAGAACTGGATATCATTAGTCCTTGTACTTTTTCATTTCCAGTATCGATGGTTGGCCATACCTCATATTGGCGGTTGATGATATTGATACCCATCTGGAGTATCCGCTTGTAGCGGCCCTGATAGATGCCGTCCGTAGAAGTTTGGCGGTCGAATCGGAGAGTCTCTCCGTCTTCATCGAGGAATGATACCGAGAGGAAGTAGTTCGGAAAAGCTGAATATTTACGGAGCACTCTGTTCTTGATTTCAGGCTCTGGACCATAGAAATACGTCCCAGCTGGGGTCACGGTGGCCTTGTACACGGAAGCAATGTGGTCGTATTGATCTGCGAGTGCTACAGAATATGATTCTTCCTGCATGATGGAGCTTTGAGACTGGAGTAGAAGTTCGTTCAGTTTCTCGATACTGAGGTCTGATGCTTCGGTTTCCGGCCCAGGAAATGGAAGATGGACCATCAGGTTGCGAATAGACTGAACGACCGTGGCCACCGCAACGTGCTCGATGTGTCGAGATACCACACCTAATAAACTGATGACTTTGCGCGGACCAAGGTACCCGTTTTGAGCCAACTTCTGCATTTGGAATTTCAACTCAAAGGGTAAGCTCCCATACCTTTTTTCTGTGAGCGCGGATGTCAAAGCGTTCATTTGGTCCAGGAAAGGCGTTCTGGTGATAGTCGATGTTTGCCACGAGATGATGGCTGGTATCGTCGGATTACGACTGAGATTCTGGATCCCAGAAACGTCGTTCGCGTTGGACAGCATCAAGCGGTAACAAAGGCAACTTGCCACTACCACTCCATGAGATGGGCTGATTGCTGATATCCTCTTGCGATTAACCATCTGGTTTGGTGGGTTGATCTTCATAGATTGAAGCATTTGCACAAGTGTGTTACCAGGTGGCAGGTTGCCTAGGTGGTCAAGCTTTTCGAAGAACTTTGGCGCTACAGACAAGGAAAATGTGATGGTAGGATTAGATTTTGGGCCAATCGTGAAGGACTGTATACTGCTATATGGGATCTCAATCTGGTGTGCTACCGAGGTCGTTGACTGCGGATCGAGGTTGATAAGTAAGGCTCGCTGCCCGAAAACAATGCGCCCATGTCGCCCTTCCTGGAAGTACGTGGCGAATGCAAGGTCAGCACCGACGTAGGTCCATCGCCCGCACTTGATTGAGTTGATGTCGAAAGCACGCGGATTGTCGGCGAGTCTAGATGGAATTGCGTCCAATCTCCCTGGAACAATCTTCGCTTTCCTCGAGTTGGCGGCATACTTGTTGCTCTCCTCCTTTTTCAAGCTCAACAGGAGGAATGGATCAGGCTGCTTGTTGCTCACACTGCAGTTCACCGGCCGTCCCAGACGGTAGAGCTTCTGCTTCACTGTCCTAAAGCCTGCGGCACCTGGAAGTGTCTGCCCGTGCAAGTAGAGGAATTGACGGGCTTTTAATATGTCTTGAATTGTTAGTATTGCAAGGCGACCTTTAGGCTTGTGACAGTGGAAGGTATGAATTCCTAATCGTCCCAGTGTCTCTCGAAAGAACGCCTGAACTTGTTTCTCTGTTGCCTCTTCATGGAGGTTGCGAGCGATTACCTCCATCTTGAGAGGCTATGCGATAGCAACGGAAGGACAGTGGCATGAACGCAAACCTGGGAGAAAGGATTATAATCCTGCAAGCACAAAGTAAAATGAGATGTTGAGGAAGAGACGGCGTATACTATAGCGATATGGGCAACTATCCTCCACGGCCGTGAAATGTAAGGTATTGGAATACTTCAACTTCTGAGATCACGTAGGCTGTGTCTTCGTCCGGTCGGGGCATGAAACCTACTCCATTGTCAAAGAGCGACACCGTGTATCAGGATGGGACTTTGTTGCTTCCTGTTAGCGGTGGTGTTGCATGAGCTCCAAGGTGGAATTCAGATCCAAAGAATGGAAGTTGCTACTGCGCTCGAGCCGACGCTAGTCTCAATCCAGACGCCCATCATATAAGGTAGCTATTCACTCCGTCAACTTTGTATTGCGAGTTTCTTGTTCGTAAACGTCCCTAGTAAGCTGTACAGACCGCAACATCTATCACCTGTAATAATCATCCAAATGCTATTCCACACCCATCATCATGGCAATAATCGTAAATTTGCATGCCGAAAAACCGAAAGAACCTCCCATCGTTATCTCAGCTCATCAAGATGCACTCTAGTACCTTGGTGGGCCGCCACCATAGTTGCTCCCACCCCAGCTGCTACCACCCTGGCTTCCGTGATTGCTGTGATGTTTGCCTCCGCTTCCATGCTTGCCATATCGATCCTTAGCAGCATCCTCTAGCTTACTTCCTGCAATGGCACCACCTAGCATACCCAAGAGCGTATGACCACCCATCTGCTTCCCCGCATAACGGCCGGCCAAGCCGCCTCCAATGGCACCCATGATGCCTCGCTCGCCTTCTGGAGCATTGGGGTCATAAGGTGCGTTGGGGTCGTGAGCTGGCATCTGGCCAGTGGCGTCTACATAGCCTCCCTGATGTTGGGCAGGATAATTCTGGTCTTGGCCATAGCCTTGGTGTTGTTGGCCGTATTGTTGACCCTGACCATACTGCTCTGCAGGGGCACCATAGCCGCCTCGAGGGTCTGGCGATGCGGAGGAACCGCTAAGAAGAATCTTAGCCTTAGCTTTTGAGGCGGGACGAAGCTCAACTTACTAGTATGCTGACTGTCCCTGGGGATTACTAGCATCGTATTGTCCATATTGGCTGCCTTGCTGACCATGCTGGAAGCCTCCTTGCTGGGGCGGGCCGTATGAATGTGTTCGCTGCGGTGGACCATAGCCTTCAGGCGCTTCGCCATATTGAGGTGCTGGTGGCGGGTACCCTTGCTGCCCATATCCTTGAGGCGGGCCTTGCTGCTGATAGCCTTGAGCGTAGTTTGGTGGATATTGGTTGTACGGGCCCGACATGATGAGTGGCTGGAGTCTGTATTATGATAATTTGATTGCAAGGGTATGTGTGATGTGTAGTTGGAGGATGATTTCTAGAGAAGGACTCGACGTTGTATTTATTGAGTTCCCCGCGGCTTACGGGCGGTGGCGGAGTTCATCAGCCGCCGTGGCTGAAGTTCATACTTCCGAGGAGGCGGAGCAGGACGCCTCAGCTTGAAACCGACATTATTGAATCCTCGAAATGCTAGTATTCTCTATACGCGCTGTCTGTCGTGAATTGCGTGTAGATGCTTGCTGCGCGTGTTTTCATGCTTCGAATTGGCATGTACGGTTTGGAGAAAGGAATAGATCTAGGAATGCGGTCTGAGTTGATATGCACCTCCGCTTTTGCCCTTATGCTGGGTAGACCCAAACAGTGATTCTGATCTGCATAATCCAAAACATTTGTGTGTAATATCATCAAGACTTTTCGTGGCGATTCGCAAATGGCTACAAATTCTGTTGATGTCTAATACTTCTCGCTAAAAAGCATGATCGGAAATGTTCTGTCTGTGGATTTGATATCTATATGTGCCATATGGCTAGTAGCGAATGTACTGTCGAGTGGCCACTGGTTGTCTTTCCTTCTGTCACAACAGACATAGGCGAGACCAAAAGCTGTCGATTAAACACATCAAGCCATAGCGCTGAACTTGTTCGTCTATTGAAGCACGCCGTGGAAAACGACTTCTCTTTTTGGGGAATTGCGAACCTCGTTCTACAGAGTCACATCTTGCGGCCAAGTCTGTACATCCATACTGGCCAAATGCATACAGTCAAGGATGTTGATGCAAGCCCAAGAGATGCATGATCCTCAAACGTAGGTCAGGGACATCACTCTCTATGTCGATCATGGGTTCTTTTATTTCACGGCCTTGACTGCAGCTTGCGGCGATACTATTATGCACAAAGTCACTTCGTCACCGTATCATACAGACACGATCAAGAACGCTAGAGCCGACTGGCTTCATTGTGGAGCCTGAGGACATGCAGGACGAGTATGAGGACGATGCGACTATCATGAGAGTGCGCTGGCCCCTATGGTCCCTAAGGAATTCTAGACGATGAAGAGATGTGGACAAAACTGAAGCGAAAGAAACACCTGATCCATTCGTAAGAATCAAACGCGTGGAAGTATTGATTTCATTCTTTCGCAACCACTGTCGGCAGGGCCATTGGAACGGACCTAGTCCACTGACACGAATAGCCATACGTTCGTCATCGCACATGGAAGAAATGTACTGCAGAGGACAGCGCAATTTATTGGATACCGAAATGGATTGGATCTTGCTGTATGTATTATGTAGGTGGTGTTCCTGCCTCGGGGCATTAGACCCAGAATAGAATGGACAGCGCCGCTAAGTTTTAGGGTCGTTTCGAAACTCTTCAACCTCGCTCACATCGGTGGACAACACTTCTCTGAGGTCTGTTTTAATATTGCACCATGTGCAGATTCGTCAGTCGACTCATCGTGATCTTCAGGGTTTGAATGGACAACCTCGACCGAGCCTTCAGTCCATACAACAGGCGTACCTCCCACAATCAGAATCAGATCTTCTTTCCATCCCAGCTTTCTGCTTGACACCGTCTCAACGACCTCTACGTTCCTTTGCAACACAAACACTACGTTTCATATCACTCGATTTGTGCAAATCTGGGCTCGGATCCCCTCGCTCGCACAATTCGCAGGCGCATCAATCGCATCAATCCAGACCGCACCCATACCATTCGGCTCACCTGGTCGACTATAGGCGATCGTCGAGCTACTCTGCTGCGCCGAGTCGCGACGTTTCAGGCCGTGAAACTTTGGGTTGATCGCGCCCGCCATTGTGGGGAAACCTTACTCGGCGTATCACCACTTTACCTCCCTCCTCTTAACATCACCTCCAGCGAAGATGCATGCCTCACTCTCGGCTTTCTCCTCCGTGTGCCTACTCTTCGCTTCCCATATACGTGCCATCAGCGCCATCACTCTCAACCAATTTCAGCCTATCAATGGCTTCTCCCAAGCGTGCGTCAGTGCCTATAATACACCACTCTCAGGGTGCACACCGTCAGATTTCGAGAGCGGCTCCTGCTCGACAACATGTATAGCGTTTCTCGAAGCTTTGACGCAAGTCTTGAACTCGGAATGCGGGGGCACAAGTGCATACCCGAATACTTTGATAGGATCATTCTTCAAAAACGAGGGGACGAGCACACTTTGCCGGAACGTATTGGATGGGAGTGGAGGAACCAACTATGCGTCGACGGCTGTTGTTGAACAAGCTGGCGCATCCACATCCAACTCATACCCATCACCTTCGACGGTTACCAAACCAAGCTATACGTCTGACACTTTACCAATCCTCAGTGCTGCGCCTAGCCAACCTTTGTTGTCAACACACAGCACTGCGACCACGGCGAGCGCCGAAGCCACGACAACTCAAATTGCTGTCGTAAATACCACAGTGCTACCGCAGTCGCCCTCATTCCAGCCGTCACCTTCCACGACCGACAGCCGTAACACAGCGACTTCCGCTACGTCGGCGTTGAACGATAGCAAGACCGTATCTAGTGGGGTTGGAAGTACCGGAGGCTCCCCATTAGACGTTGGTTCCTCTGCCGCCAGCCATAACGCGAGGATAGAAGCCTGGGTGCTCAGCTTGATGGTGGGGTCGACTGGGCTAACACTGCTGTTCTGAGGATGGCCGAGTCCCTTGAAAGGCCTTGAAAGAGTTCCACGGGAAGAACAGAGGAGGCACGAATTGCATACTGGGGTTGATCCTTGATGTTTTGCTACACGATGCATATGACGGCGACGATGCTTTGGTCACGTGGAAATACCATTCGAAGCGAGGCGTTGATGGATGTTCTCCTGTCTAAGTGAAGGAATCACGACTGTTATGTGTTGTAAATGGTGATCGATAATGGGTGGTAGAGAGGGAAGCAGCGAAATCTCATGAATGGTTTCTGGTGTGCTAAGGATTTGTCCATAGACCCTTCGCTTCGCTGCTGTACAAATCCAATATGAATAACAAGCAATCATTTCCATAGCGTTCGCTTGCTTGTAAGATTGTTGATCATCGAGTATGCTTCAGGAAACCCTCGTACATCTCGAACACCCTTGCGCCGCGAATGCAACACTGTAACGTTGCGGGCCGACGCTTTCGGGGGAGGCTGATGGCTTGGCTCGCCGCCGAGACTAGACTCCAACATCTAGTCTCCTTATTCACACTGGACATCATTGCTCTTCACATAGCATATCTTGCTCTGATTATCAAACAATCTTATCAATAGGAGTCCTTGGGTCTGGCTGAGACATCCACTTCTGAGTAGCTTGCCGCCCTCATCTTATTTCCACATCTCAGCCAAACCACATCCTAGGCGCCCATTCAGCTCCCTTGCATTCTCAACAAAGCCTGCGCTCCTACAAGCATACAACACTTATGACAGTGAATATACTGGCGCGCCTCCAACAACCTATCACACGAAGCTTGTGAAACTACAAACGACCTCGATTGCGATTCACCCCTGACAGTGGATGAGATCTAAGGTGCAATCTGAGGTCTACCATGACCTAGGGCTCTGATTGAGGGCATTCACGATGGTCTACCATGATTCGGACGCCGATGATGAATACGAAAGAAGTGTCATGACCTCTCCTATCCTCGCCGACGACGATACCTCAACCACTGATTCCGATCCTCCCTCCACTGAACCTACGCCCACCACCTTCGGTCATAATATAGACCTAGGGAAGCTATCCCCGGGCAATACCATTGTTGGATGGACGACAGGGCAATGTGCAGACTACATTTCCAGCCTTGGACTACCGCAGTACTGTGACAAGTTCTTGGGTAAGGACACATTCGACCACACGTATTCCAAGGAGGATCAAGCTGACAAGTTCTCATATATGTAGAAAACGAAATAGTTGGGGAAGCTCTGATAGCACTGCGACATGAGGAGCTGAAAGAGATGGCCATTATCAGTATCGGCCATCGGCTGACGATCCTCAAGGGCGTTTACGACGTCAAGATCAAGCAAGAGATACCGATAGACTCGGATCATTGGATTGCACCATGTGAGGCCCAATTCTACTTCCTTTTTTACCACCTTTTGCCTTACTGATCGTTTCAGCTGCCGATGCAGAGATTCAAGACCAGACAGCTACCAAAGATGACATATCGCGCATCATCAAATCGATCGAGCTCCGAGATCATCGCATACAAGCTGCTGAAGCTGAGCTACGAAAGATCTCTGAAGAATATCGAAAGCTGCGAGACGAGCTTTTGCCCGTGTTCAGAATGGCCAAAGAATCACAACCTCTACCATACCACCCCAGCAGCAACAGCCCCAACCACCTTGAGGATGGGATGTCGCCAATGGTGTCACAGCTGCCACCAGAAAAGCTGGGCAGTACCTTATCCCGCAAGTTCTCCACCAAACGGCTGTTCCTCGGCTCAGCGCCGAAGAGCAGTTCCCCGACCCACATTACCCAGTCCATCCCCGAAGGAAGATCCATGGCTGATACGAATCTCGATCCCTCAGCAGCTGCCGTCGCCGCTTCGAACCACCTCACCGCTACCGTAAGCGGTGGATCCCAACCTTCTACATCTCCAAATCAAGCAAACATTCCTTCACCCACATCGCCGAACACTTACGCCAACCAATCTACTCTGTATCAACGAACATACCGGGGAGACCAGCAAACACCGAGCACGGCGCGAAACATGTACTCCGAAGAACCTACAGGCTACTCCTCCACGTCTACATTCACCTCCGAGCGTGACCGCCCACCCAATGCTGCCCCTACGCCGAGCACAGCCCGGACTCGAGGACCTACGCGCGATCAATATCAACGACTACAACAAGCCCAACAGCAACAACCTGAGGAAGCACCCACGGCAGGAGCTGGTCCCGGCGTGGAGATCTTCAAGTCCTTCCGTGTCAGTATGGAGGACCCCTGTGAAAAGGTTCTCCCGGCTGCGCTGAAGAAATACAACATCGACGCCGATTGGAGGCAATACGCGCTCTATATCGTCTACGGTGACCAAGAGCGTTGTCTTGGCTTGAGAGAAAAACCATTGATACTGTTCAAGCAGTTGGATAAGGAGGGGAGAAAGCCGATGTTCATGCTCAGGCGGCATGCGGCGCCTATGGAAGGGCACAGTGGACCCAGCGATGGGACCGGATCAGGCGCGAATGTCCAGTATGATCCGACTGGGGGGTTGGGTAACGGGAGGGGCCATCAAAGCAGCATACAGTTGCCCGGCGGAGTGATATGAGGGCCTTGAAGATCTGCGTTCTCAGCATGCTATAACTTTCGATTCGGATTTATGAGGTAGGGGGAATGGGACACGGGCATGTAGACTTCTGATAACGAAGGAAGGATATGGCGTTTGCCGATGGTGCATTTGACGAATTTGGGCATCTACCTTGTGGTTTGGTCAAGAGCGGAAGATGTTCCCTTTTGTTCACTCTATCTATCATAGATAAGGTACTATTTGAAGCATAGCGATCTGGTAGTCTGATGAAAATCTATGGATCATGCATGGGATTTACGATGTTTCTTCCCTATTCCATACAACATCCAATTTCTCCCCAATTCTACGCATCAAATGCAACACTATAGCATAGTTCTGAACACTCCATCACCTCCTTTAAAGAATTTACTCCCGTCTCCCACGCTCAGTACATCCCATACCGAATCCTAAGCGCCAACGCCAGCGCCAGCGCAAACATGAAACAAACGTCGCGCACTCGATCCTGGCGATCCTTCCCAGCCTAAGTAATTCCACCTGCTAGGCAGCACTCGAGCACCGCCTCCTTGTTAGACGTCATTGCCAACTTTTCCCATCCCATCCCATCCCATCCCATCCCATCCCCCATCCCCCTCAACCCTCCCTTATCCCCCATCGCCCCTCCTGTTCTATCCCCCCCACATCCCATCCACACAAAACCAAACCCTCAAAATGCCACAACTCGACACCACGACCCAGCATCTCCTCAACGAGGGCCAGCAGGTCAAGACGCGAGCGGCGAGGTTCTGGAACGGATTTCGGGATTTCGCGCTGCAGGATAATGTTTTGGAGGTGGCGGTTGGGTTGATGTGAGTTTTTTTTTTGTAGTTTTGTAGGTTTGGGTACTTTGTTTTGGGGGTTTAAGGGGACATTCCATTTTTGGAAAGAGGGG